>QFCE01001342.1_pt1 | contig 47466 bp, 57 predicted proteins | sample 5346091 | NCBI WGS metagenome assembly QFCE01 (sample SAMN09062252, study PRJNA434731) | Human gut metagenome, whole genome shotgun sequencing project. | isolation source: stool timepoint A chromium assembly | host: Homo sapiens | collected 2015 | reverse complement strand
TTCGCCGTGTCCGTTGTCTAAAATAACAATAGGTTTCATTTTCTTACCTCCTTTTCTTTATCGTTAATAATATCGTCATCGGTTTCCTTTTGGAAACGCTCGATTATTGGTTGCCAATAAGACGGCAACGCCCGTGTAAATTCCAACCGGATAACATGGTATATTATCCGTAAGGCTATTTTCTTCGGGTATGCCTTAATTAAGTTGCGAAACGCATTTTGCAAATATACATACATGAACACGTATGTAAGCGACTTAATAACAATCATTGCCGCCCCGTCGTCGCCACATTGCAACATAACGGAATAAATGACGTGTATAATAACGACGTACAAAAGCAATTCCGCCAATGCGTTCTTAAACTTATGGAACGAAAAGCGTTTGCAATTCCTTATCGCCACGCCGTCCGCCCTCATTCCCGCCCAAATGTTGAACGCAAACATAATAACTAACGCATACATAAACCCCGCCGTCGGGGTCAGATATGCAAATAACGGGCTTGCGGTCGTGGCGAATATCATACGCCATTGTTCCCAACTAAAAATTTTATCCATATCGTCCATAAATAAAGAGTTAAGGGGCGGCGGTAAACCGCCACCGTTTTGGTTATTGCTTTATAATCTCGCACAACATAAATTCCGTGCGGTTGTCAACCGTGGTTGTTCCGTTGATAATGTTACTGCATACTTTCCAAATGGTTAAATCGGTACGGGGCGACCTTTTTATTGTCGCCCCTTTCCTCGGTTAATTATTCAACTAATGCGGCGTTGTTGACTACTATGTTGCCACTTTTTGCGGTTGGGCTTCCGCTATCCGTGCAATTGTTCAATTCAATACGGGCGTTCGCTCCGCACAAATACCCGTATTGTGTCCCGTTCAAAGATATACAATTTACGAACTTACCAAAATTTTCATCCTTCCCGGACTTATCGCCGGAAACGTAAAAATTATTTTTGTTGTTCTCACAAATGCACCCAATAACGAATATTTGCGAACCTCTGCCGCCCTCCGCCTCCGTTGCGCTTCCAACTAATGCGATACCGTTATTAACCTGTTTACGGCAATAGGCGTTATATATCGTATCGTGGCAACCATAAGCGGGCGTTAATCCGGCTTTTACGTTGTATTCAAACAATCCGCCAATAATGGTTGTTTCGCAACGTTCGTGGTCGCTATATCCGTCGTCGTTATTGTCGTGGCTCCAACAATCAATCAACGTTGCAACGGTATGTTTCGCCAATGCCGGGCCAGCCGTTGTGCTGTGTGCGTTGAACCCGTCCCCGGTACTCGAACCGCTAAACGCCCGTGTCGCTTCGCATCGTATCAATTCCACACCAATTGCCGCTTCCCACGACCACGCACCGCCGCCAAATGCGTATTTTGCTGCGCAATCAATCGCCCGTCCGCCGTGGCAAAACCTTAACGAAATTGAACCGTACCAACATTCAATATTAACCATTTCAAAAGCAACGGAACCGTCATTGCCGGAAATACCGGAACCGCCCGGAATGTAAACCGGGTTGGTGGCTAACGTTGTACCCTCTTTGATTTTGACGTACAACATTTGTGCGTCTGTATCATAAAAGAACGTGTAACCCTCGGACGCTTTCACGGCATCCAACGACGTAACACAGGTTATCTTTGTGCTATCACAACGGTACGTTTTCCCACGTTGTAACGGGTGGCGTTCGTTGTCCGGTATCAACGTACTTTCGTCGAATACCTCATGTTGGAACAATTGGAAATGGTCGGCAGTTGAAAAGGACGACAACGGGGTTTGGTAAACGTTCGTTGTACCCGCAACTAATGTTCCGCTATCAATTTTTGTTCCGCAAATGATACGGTTAACTAATCCACGTTTACCGATAAGACGGACGGAACGTTGGTTTGACTTGGTTTTGATATTCAAACGTTCGGTCGTGTCCCCTATCAATATAATTGTTGTATCAACGCCTGTTTTGGAAAATGCGGCGGCAAACGTCGCTAATGCGGCACTTTCCGTCGTGCCGGGGTTCGTGTCGTTTCCGTTGACCGCATCCACGTAAACAACGGCGGCGGTTGTGTTTACAGTTGTCCCGCGCTTTATGCTTTGGCGTTCCCATTCGCTCAATTTGTTTATTTCGCCTTTTGTCAAATAGTTGTCGCCAACCGATATTGCCGCACCAACGCCACTAATTTGGAAACGTATCAATATACGGGTTGTATTCTCCGGAATTGTGCCGGAGTGAGTACAAAAACCGCCTGCTTCTAATTGTAACGCTAACCGGGAAATCTCGGTTGAATCATTGTAAAATATGCAATACATTACGTCCACTGTTGCATTACTTACAACCACATTATCCGCACCGTAACCGATAACGTCGCCAATCTCAAACGGACTATCCACCAACTTGAAATCATATCCAATAAATGCAGTAGTTCCGGCATTGTTCACCGTATAAGACAACGTTGTGCGTGTTCTTACAACATTCATTGCTGAACCCTGTAAATTAAATTCGTTGTAATACGGGGCGTAATTAATTGTTTTAATGGGAATATCTTTTACCTTTTTCCATGCGTCCCACGCCTGTTTTGCGAACATACCGAACGGGGTTACATCTTGACCCGTCCACATCATACAACGGTAAATCGTTAACGGCTGTGTACCTTTTCGGTTGTCGAATGTTACACGGCAACGGTTGGATAACGTCGAACATCCGGTTACATTGTAAAAAGATACCCAACCGTCAAATTGCGGGTCGGCCGTTAATTCAGCGACTGGAATAAAGGCACCCGACGTTGTAGAGTCAAATGCCACATTTAAAAAATGACCTGTGCCCGGCGCACTAATTTTCATTAATGCGTTAAGATAATCCGTTGTTGGATTATATGGTAATTGCGACAAATCCAATAAAACCCCTAAAAACGAACCCACTGGCAAAACAATACGGTCGGCGTAATATTCCGGCGTTCCTATAACGGAAACACTTTGTACGCCCTCCAATTCATTAATATTCGAACCCGCCTCAATAAACGGGTCGGGGTAAAAGTTGGTTGCGTCCCCCATACCGTCCGGCAAACCCATTCCCTCGGTTGTCGGAATTTCAAACAATACATTTACAGACGTGGCGGTTGTTTGGGAACTGTAATAAATCGTAAACCCGTAATAATTTTCGGTTGGCGTTACGGTCTTCGTTTTCCCGTCGGGCGTTAACGTCATGGAGCCAATAATGTCAAATGTTCCGTCGGCTTTAATACCTTGTATATTTACCGTGGCGTTGCCTCCAACGGGCGTTAATGTAAATTGGTATGGTTGACCCGCAACCAAAAATGTACACACCTTTTGGGAACCCGCATTTGACCCCCTTACAATACCCGTATCCGTGTACGCATAACGTCCGGTTGCGTTGATTTGGTTTGTTATGTTCGCAAGCGCAATAACGCCGTCCGAACTCATGCCGATAACAGATTTACCCCAATTGGCCGTCTCGTTGTATAATATTGCCAATTCGCCGGGGTTTACGGTCAAATTACCCGCCTTGGATTGGAAATTTACATAATTTCCCGCCGTATAAGCGATATAAAAAACGTTACCGTCCGGTAACCCGGGGTTGGTATCTGCGTTCGCTATGCCAACAAAGGTTCTATTGGCTCCAACGGTTGATACAATCGTTGTCAACACGTTTTGCATGATTGCCCCGGTAATCTCGTTGTTTCCGTTTGCTTTGATAACGGCGGCAATTGCGGCTTTTAATTCTGTGTAATTTCCCATACTGTTAAATCTTAAAATCGTTATTGAAATCGTTATTAAAATCTCCCTTTCTTCCGGGCGTAATGTATCCCCGCCCTATCTTTTTGGCAACGGTCGCCGTTTCAAACTCAATTTCCACGCTTGCCAAATCCCCCTGCGTTTGCCATTTTGGGGTAATTAGAAACGTGTCGCAATCGTATTCCCTGCCGTATTTATCCGTTATGTGTATATAATCAGCCATACGAATAAAACGCATAACATCGCATAAGTATTCCGGTGCCAATATAGTACATTTGAACGTCTTTACCGAAATTTGTTTTTCCGGGAAAAAATAACCGTCCCTTTTCTCGCCGTCCTCTTCAAATTCATAATCCGGTTTTCCCAACTCGGTACAAAGATATAACATGTTTTTGAATGTCGGATTTTTATAAACTATTTGTCCGGCGTCAAACACTAAATTTTCAATGTCCCACCAATCAATTTTCAAATAACCGGAAACGTCCTGCACAACCGTAAACATTTCAGAATACCACGTTTGAACGCCATCAGATAACCGCAAATAATAAATTCCGTCAAACTGATTTAACGGCATGGGTAATATTGCCGGGTATAATATTACATCATATCCCAACGACTGAAACCGGACAACTTGCAATCCGGTTTCCCTCATGTATGTTGTTATATTTGCAATTTGTTTTCCGGTTTTATCATATAGAATAACAGACGTAACAGAATTTGAACGGGTATTTCTTATTATCTGAAACGGCAATAATCTATCAGTCGGTGCGAACAATGGGTATATTTGCCCGTATGCGTAACTTTTACGGTGGTTCTGCTGCTCTATTGACGTGTACCACGGCAATACGCTTATATTGTTATTCTGTATCATATTTCAACGTTGCTTTAATGTTTCGACTACACAAATTTACGCTTAATTTATCAACTTGACCGTTACCGATATACGTTTTTATTAGTTGCATCGGGTTTGGGTCGTCATTTGCCGGAAAACTAAACGTTTGTTTCTTCTTTCTCTCAACACCGTATGCGTAAGCCTCGGAACCGTTTATTGATACACGACGGGCGGGTAAATCATATAACCAATACGGGGATTGCAGATTGATAAACGCCAAATATCCGTTTTGCAAAAAGTATTCGACCCCGTTAATAGTTTGGCGGGTAAATGGTAATATCCATTGCGACCCGGACGTTGGCGGAACGGCGGCAAACAAGGCGAACCCGTCCGAACTCATATTGCCGGGGTTTAACAACATCATATCAATATCGGACGTAAAGTTTGATATATTAATATCCTCAACCTTTCCGGGCGTTACATACTTGCTTATTACTTGTATCGGCAACCCTTCAAATGCCGCCGTAACGTCGTCCATCCATTCAAATTGGTAACGTTCCGGCAAATCGGCCTTATCAAACGAATATTCCGACGTGTTGAACGCCCACGGTTTCCCGTTGCGCAAATTCAATTCCTTTGTCAAATCGTGGCTTAATATAGCCCCGCCGAAATAGGAACCGCCATTGCGGAAATATTGGATATGTTCGATTTTAAATTTGCCGTCCTCAATGAACCAATAACATTTAAAACAATCCCGTAACATATTGGTAAATTGTTGTAAGGTCGTCGGGGCTTTTTGTGCGGGTTGCTGATATTCCCCGTTTATAATATTGGTTTTCTGTGATACAAGCAAACGGAAATTCAACCCGGATATTGGGTTGTTACCGCTGTATAAAAATTGGCTGTATTCCGCCGTGGCTGCGTGGGTAATACCCGGCGCAATTTGATTGAGCAAAACAGATATACAAGACGCAACCGGGAACGCATCCCGCAAAGTATATTCTTTTCTCGCTTTTTCCTCTAACAACCAATCCATCAAATAAAACCCAAACCACAACGACGCATGACGCCATGTTGACCGGGCAATTGGATAAAATGTTTGTCCGTAAATGGAATAGGGCGGCGCAAAATACTTTCCGTTGTCCGCTAATCCCCACTCGGTCGGGGTATCTGAAAAGTTGCTTGAAATAAACGCCACGTCGATTGCGTAACCAATCGCACGCCTATAATTACGGTTATTATCAACTATATCATCGGCGGGCAATGGATATGTATTAAGGTCGTCGATTTTCTCCACATCGCACAAATACCGGGCATATATATTGTAACTTTTCATATCGGCGTGCATTTTCCCGGTTGCCCCGGAACCCTCAACGGCGGTTAAATCGAACTCCAACGTATCAAACGGGGACGTTGTAACCTTTTGATAACGGAACATTGCCACGTCGTCCGAACGTCGGCGTATCTCAACCAATGCAACCCCAAACGGCACGCCGTTAATTCGTTGTTGTGAAATATAGATATAATAATTAACATTCAATTCCGGGTATAATTTCCCCTCGAATGCGTCCGCACTTGCACCCGTTGCCATTCGTCCGGTATAAAGCCCGGATATTACCGACGGGGAACCGTTGGACGTAATTTGTATTTCTTTCAATATATTGCACAAAGCAAAATGATAGGTTCGTACTAATGCGTTTTGGTCGGTCGTGGCGTTTGCGTCTTGCTCCCAATTCGTACCGCCCAAAAAACAGGAAATGACCGTATCGCCCGGAGCATATATTTGAATTAACGGGCGTTTGTTTATGGTTATACGCTGAATTGTCGGGGCTAACGTTATTAAATTGTATTCCTTTTCCAATCCCGCCAACACGTCGTTATAATCGTCGATTGCGTCCGGTTGTACAACAACCTTTTTATCGTAATCCGTAAACGTACAATCGGTTTTCATAAACTTGCCTTGAAAGTATTGGAACCATGTACGCCCGCCGTCGTCGCTCTTTTCAATGCAATACAAAAATTCATTGTCGAACGATTTACGGTTTATATAGTCGTAATCATCCCGGACAAAGGTAATTTTGCCGGATAATTTGGCACGATAAAACCGTTGGTTGGTTTCTAATTCGTACTCCTTTGCCAAATCGTCCTTATAAATCGGATACACGGTTTGACCTTGTAAGACGTTCGGGGCGTCCAACGTTCCCAATCTCAACCATGCCGTCCCGTTGGCGTAATGCGCTTTGCTTACATTAAACCGGATATATGCGGCATTGCTTGGCATGTCAAATTCCGTATTTGTGGCGGTCGGGTCGCTTCCCCAACCGCCGATAATCTTTTTATTGCTATCGTAAAATGCGCCCCCGGCTTGCGGGGTGTAATTCTGAAACAATTTGCGGGGGTACACATTCCCAACCGGGACAAAAGTACGGGTATAATAGAAATTTGTATTATTCCCGTTTATGTTCCCGGTTGTGTTACTTATCACCCCGTTCGCTAAAAACGCATTTACAAATGAATGTCTATAAATCGGGTTCATATCAATTTTTAATTTTACGTGTCAAATTCTTGTAAACCTCAATAACATTGCCGTTGCCATCGACGTAACGACGGCGGCGGTTTTGTTCCTTAATCTCCCTTACATCGTCTTTTAAATCCCGCAAATCCGGTGCGTTATTTTGTTGAACCGTTACATTAACGCCGTCGGTATTGTAGGCATTAAGGTACTTTTGGGGGAATGTTCCCCGGTTCAAACTATTTATTACGTCCGGGATTAAACGACGGAAACGGCGGGAATTACGTTTATTGATAACGGCGAAAAATTCCCCGCCCTCGGCACGCCTCCGGGTTCCATCCGGTTTGGTTCCTAAATCCACGTCGTCGCCGGATTGGTGGGAACCGCCCGCCAACAATTCAACCGTACCGTCCCCGTAACTTTCCGAACCCTCGGCGGCTTTACTCATTTGTGCGGCTTTAATTTTGGCGGCGGCAAATGAAGCCCACATAACAGCGATTGCCGGGATTGCGAACGGGAACCCCAATTGCGACCAAATCAAAGCGGACGCCGTTACAAGGTTTCCGATTTGTTGGGTTGTCTGTATTGCCTGTTGTGCCTTTTGCGCTTTCTGTTGCTCTTTCAACGCCTTTTCTTGGTTCCGCTTTGCCAAATCCAACTCCTTTTGTGCCATAACCACGTTTGAGGCATAACCGTTCGCCCGTGCTTCCCTTTCGGCGTCCAACGTGCGTTGTGCGCTTTCAACCTCTTTGTCGGCGGCATTTACGGCGGCTTCGGCGGCTTGCAATTTCGCATCTAAAAATACCTGTAATTGCTCCATTGCAAAGGATACGGACGTACTTATTGCCTCCTTTTGGTCGTCGTCCAAATTAAGCCCAAACAAACCGTAAATGTCTGTTCCTCGTTCCTCTCCTTTTGACTGCTCAATTTCTTGGTTAATCTTTTTTATTGTGTTTTGAATTGTTTGTACTTCAACATCTGACAATTTATTGGCTGCTTGCTCGTTCAATTCTAATACCTTTTGCAAACGTTCCTTTTCTGCCTGCAAACGGAATTGGGTTTTCCGGGCTTCTGAATTTCTTAATAAATCGAATTCAGATTGAGCCAACGCTTGTTGTTGGTCAAACATCATTAATTGCGTTTGCAAATATTCGTCGGCAATTGCGCTTCCCTTAACGTCAAATCCGGCATTAATTACCCCGGCGTCCTGCTGTTGTCCGGTCGGCTTTTGCTTATTCTGCAACAATGCTGTTTGTCTTTCATTCTCTAACAACTGCATACGCAATTGTCGTTCCTGCTCGCTTCCCTGCTTAACCGCTTGCAAACGTAATTCAATGCTTTCTTTCTGCAATGCCAATTCTTGCAACTGCCGTTCTTGCTCTATTTTCAACAACGCCTCTGTCTGCTGCTGTTCTAACGCCGTAATTGTTGCGTTTATCGCCTGCCGTCCGGTTTTGTTCAAATCCTTTTCGGTCTGTAATTGGTGTTGCAAATCCTCAATCTGTCGGGAATACTGATATTGCGTTTGCTGCCTACGCTTTGCCCATTCGTCGGTTTCCAACTGCAATTGTACATCCTGCAATTTCCGGGTTGCCTCCAAATTCTTTTTATAAGCCGCTTCAATTTGCTTTGCTTGTTGTTCTGCTGCCTTTTCCGCATCGCTTTTACCCCTTGGCGTTACGGTTGGGTTCTGTGTCGTTACGGGCTTATTGTCTGTTTGTGGCGTCGGGGTATCTCCAACAGAAACCGGGATTGTTAACGGTTTTATTTTCTTTTGCATACCCTCCAAACCCTCTTGGAAATTTTCTGTTATGTCTTTAACTTGGGCTTTAACCAAATTTCCGTACGCTGCTGCATAATCTGCCAATCCTTTTTTTACGTCGTCAAAATCTAACGTAAACGCCCCCTTTAATGCGGTTCCGGTTGCTTTGACTATATCAATAAAGAATCCAAACAAATTTCCCAACGTATCAAATGTTGTTTTGAATCCGGCAACAATCCCATTCCAAATTGCACGTATCAAAACACTTTCATTGTATAACTCAATCAAGTAATTGACAACATCAATAACCCCTTTTATTATCGCCGTCAATCCTTGGTTAACAAAAACTTTTGCCTGCGTTGTCAACGTTTCAAAATTTCCTCCGATTGCGTCAAACAACCCGGATAATGCGTTTTGCAACTCAATTTGGCTTTGCAATTGTTCCTCCTGCAATTGCGCCAAAACTCCGGCTTTCCCTTTTACTTCATCCATGTTTGTTGAAATATCTTTCAACGTGCGCAAATACTGCAATCCGGCGTCCTCTCCGGGCCCCCCGAATATATCTGCAATTGCAGCCCCGACCGTTGCCGCATTATCCGGCAATTCTGCCAATTTTGCGGAAACGTCTTGTATAACATCGAACGTTGTTTTGGTTCCGGTCTGCAAATCTTTTTGAACTTGTTCCGACGAAATACCGATACCGTCCAAAGCCGCCGCCGTCGCCGTCGTCATTTCACGCAAACGCAAATTTGCCTCCTTAATTGCGTCAACGCCTTTGTCCGAAAAGATACCCATTTTGTTTGTTTGGGCTACAATCGCAACAAATTGGTCTGCTGATATTCCAGCCTCTTTGAAATATGCCGGGTATTCTTTCAACGTGTCTAAAAATTCCCCGTTCGCATCGGCTCCGGACAAAAAACCATCCTTAACCAACTGCAATGCCTCATTTGCAGAAATACCAAATTGTTTTGATAATGCGTTTGTTGCAATCAATGTTTCCCGGAAATCTGCGTTGAATGAATCGGCGACGGCTTGCACCTCATTTCTAAACGCTTTCAAATCATCGCCACTTTTCCCGGTAAATTGTTGCGTCAATCTCGTTGCCTCAACTAACCCGGCGTTATAATCGTACCACCATTTAAACGCCGCACCCGCCGCCGCAATTCCGGCAATCGCCAAAAAAACCGGGTTTGAAAGTAATCCCAACAAAGTTTTTCCCAATGCTTTTGCCCCGTCGCCAATAGCTGTAAAAACGGCTTTACTTTCAGCCCCGCCACGTCCTAACGCCAAAAGACTTTCGCCAAATGCGCTATTTAAACCTAACGTTTCTTTTAATTTGTCGCCATACGCAATAATTGCGTCGGACGCCTCCGTATAATTTCCGACGTTCAATTGAAATTTCCCGGTTGCTTCCTGCAAACGTTTCATTTCTTCGTATATTTCTTTGGTTTGTGCAACCAATTTTCGCCCCTCCTCGGTGTTTTCCCGTTCGGCTTTAGTCTTGTTGTTTAAATAAATCTTATTCAATGAATATTGCGCCGATAAACGGTTATAACTACCCTCGGCGGATTGATTTATTTTCACAATCAGTTTATTAATTTGGTTCGCTTCCTGCTGTGCCAGTTTTAACTCGGCTAACTTTTTGGCGTTCTCGCTTTCTGCAAACGCCAAATCACGTTGCGCACGTGCCAAACGTTCCGCATCGTCTGCGGCTTTCTTGGTTGTGTTCCTGCCGTCCTCGGTTGCCCCGGAAACCTTTTGCAGAACCGCCGCCAACTGAATTGCTTCCGCCCTAATATTTTTCAACGCATTTGTATATGCGTCTGAAAGTTCATCCAATTGCTTTATCAAATCAGTAATCGAATTATCGGGGCTTACCAAATCAGAATATTTAATTGGGTTGTTGTTATCTGCCATATATCCGACTATTTGTTTTTGTTATTTTCGGGCAATTTGCCCTACAATCAATTTTCTTTTCTCAAATGTATAATTTATCGTCTGAAAAATAAAACACCTCAAATCGCCTTATTTTGGCTTTTTCTGCTTGCTTTTTTCGCTTGCTCCTTAATGTATTCAAATGCGTTGTAATATTCCAAAACGGTAAACGATTTTGGGTTTACATGCAAATGTTGGGACAATATCAAACACATATTTTCAAACTGCTTGTCGTATTGTATTTCCACGCTATCCGACCCGCTAAACGATTTGGGTTTTGTATAAGTCAACAACAACGTCGTAATATGGTCTATTTCTTCCCGTTTGTCGCTTTCGTCCCCCTTTATTATCGCATCCAACATTAACATCGTGCGTTGCTTCAATTGGTCGTAATACTCTTTAACCGTGGCGTCGTCGAATAGTTTAGGAAAATACAATTGCAATTCTTCATCTATTTTTTTTTGACCGCTTCCAATTGGGCGGTCAACTCGGCGTTCGGCGCATCGGCGAATAAATCCAATACCTTTTGCAAACCGTCCGCCGTCATATCGTTGTATTCGGTTCCGTCCACGGACTTAACCAAACAGGCAAACGCCAAATACTTTGGCGATATGGCGGATTGGACGAAATAAACGTTTTGCCGCAAATTATCCAATTCCTTTTCCGCCAAATCCGGCTTTTCCTTTCGGATAAACCGGATTGCCTTTTCAATATGCGCATCCCAATCGTTCAAATCCGACCCAACCCCGGCGTCGATAAGCAACATTTTGTTAAATGCGTGAAATCGCAAAATCGGCAATTCGTCGATACTGTCGTACAACACAACCGCCCGTTCCCCTATCTTTGTCGTTTTCATAAGAGTATGCGGGTTATGACTGTTGAACAAAACGGAACCAATAACAATGCCGGGTTCCCGGTGCATATAGCAAACAGGACGGACAAAACGACCCCCGCCCACCATGATAAGCAAAAGCCGCAATTGAACATCTTAACAAAAAAGTCGTTGCCGTGAACTTGGACGTACTCAATAACGCCCCACTTTTTTAACAGGGTCAACAGGAACGCCGCCACGGTTGCCACGACCAAAACCCAAATAATGAAAGTTACCATATCGTTAAATGTTACAAGGTTGATTAACTGACAATACACCCTCAAAGCGAAAACCGCCGAACGGGTGCATTAAAAATTGATTATCTATTTCGTCCAACGTAAACCCACGGTACACGTTTTCCGCCAACTCATAAATCCGGTTTATTACAATCGTCCCGTCTTTCAGCCAAAAACCGCCATTTAGGACGGTCAATATTTCGTTCTTCAATGCCTCGGTATTCCGGTTGTTGAGTTGACCGGGGTAAACCTTGCGCAAATCGAACCAAACAATAAGGGAAAACGGGGCTTTAATCTCGCTTTGCTCTTTGGGAACCCAACCGACCGTTTGCGGGTCGTCTATCCAAAAGAACGAAAAATTGCCAATATTGGCATCCGGGGAAACGTCGATATAATCATTGTCGCCTCTCCATTCCGTCCCGCCCGCATATACGCTCGGGGTATAATAGCGTTTGCCCTGTATCACTTTGGCGATACGTTGCGCCCGCCCAAATGCGACGTCCAACCAATCGACGTTATCCATTAACCCGGTTTGTATGTTCCCCAAAACCCGGTCGATTAAAACCGGGTTGGGAATTATAGGGGTTGTTCTCTTATTCGTTGCCATATAATACGTTTTTTGCTTTCTTCATTAAGTCCGGGAATATATATTGCCAAATCAACGCCGCAATATTTTCGTCCGTCAATCCCAATATTTGCCGCCCGTACTTTTTTATTAAGTCCTCCGTTTTGAAATCCGACGCTTTTATTTCAAACTGTTTGTCGCCGACTTCCAAAAAAAACGACGCTTCAAAATCCCCGGTATCCCGTAACGTTACCCGGTTTGTCGGTTGTCCCTTTTCCTCCTTTATGGCTATCGTCAACGGCGAATACGGGGCGTAATCCATAATATCCACGCCCAAACGGTTAATACCTTGTTCAAACAATTGTTCCTCGGCATTCATATCAACAATATAGGCGTCATTGTCCCAAATGATTTGTTGAATGTATGCGCCGGACGATAACCCGTTGTTGAACGTGGCAACCCGGTTGCGTAAATCCTGTATTGACTTTAACCCCGCCATAATCTTACGTTGTCCGGTATTTTACGCCGTGGTTATTACAAGTAAGGCAAATACGGTCGATACCCTGCGTATCCAACCGCAACGCCTCGTATGCTTTTTTAAGGTCATAACCCAAACCGCCGGGGCGACCCTCAACGTTGCCGTCCAATTCGTAAAGAATTTCCATCCGGCTTGCGTTTACTTGGTTCCGGTTTACCTTAACATCGGGGTTCATTGCCAACGTGCGCAACATGATTGCGGCGACCTGTCGTTGGATAACCGTTTGGAAAATTTGCCTTTCCTTAATGATAAAATCCGTTAGGTCGCAACCAACGGTTATTTCGCAATTCAACCCGTAATTCTGCGTATTGGTGTACATCGTCAACGCAATATCCCACAACTCCGGGTATTCGTCGAATGTTTCCGGGGCGTTCATCATAAACGGGGATACCTGTAAATACTTGGTTATTTCCCGCCAACGCTCCAAATCAACGTAACCCGTACACGTCCCGCACGGCTCCCGGCTCCAATCCTTTGTCATGTTAATTGCCTGCATCCCGGCGGGCAAATCGTTTTGGTTGTAACAAAGGAACCACGACCCCCCGGCGTTGTTTCCTGTACTGATATACGGCAAATAACAATCTTTCAACGGGAACCACTGAAAACCGCCGTTTGTCTGCGTAAAATTCAAATCAAACGTCTTTATCGGGTCAATTTGGGACGAATGGAAAAGATACATACGGACAACCCCGGTTGCGCCCGTCATTTGCAACCCGATTTGCTCGATTTTCATTGTTACGCCCATAGAACGAACCGGGACAATTTCAAACCCGACCAATTTATGATTATTCGGCAAAGTCGCCCGGATACGTCCCGCACCGTCAAAGAACGTGCGCCGCTCCAAAAGGTTCTTTGTTCCCTTATCCAATCCCTTTATTTGCGTGAATGTTTGTACCATTTGCGCAATACCGTTACGGGTCAACCGCTCCAAATAATCGGAAATGAAATTGTACGGTTGCCAATAGGGGTTGCCGTAATCGTCGTTGTAATCGTCGTTAAAATCGCTTTCGGTCGGTTCCTCATTTTGGTTGTCCCGTGTCGCAATCCATACTTTGCCATTGTGTCGCACTTTCGCACCTGTTTTGTATTCCGGTATCATATTCCAAACCGGATATTGAAAAACGAAATCATCCGGGACGATTGCCCGGACATTATCCAAAGTAACAAGGGGGTGCGCACCTTGAAACGTCAAACCGCTTTCCGTCTGCGTTAAATTGTCGTCTATCGCCTTTGCCGGGTCGTATGATTGCTCCCACCCGCACACATTTTTTAACGCTTCGCATATTTCATTTATTCTTATCATAAAAACGCCCATTTATAACCTCCAACACTATGAGAATAATAAAATTTACCTCTTATGTTTTTGGTTGGTTTATTATTTAAGTGCCTTGATAACTGGCTGACATTAACACCAATTTTACTTGCTGCAATTTTTATACTATCATATTCTGCAATTTTATTACCAAATATATCAAATTGAGCAATTCGTTTATTTTTATGTTTATTAGCTCTATAATTACGTGTGCCAAAATTGTGATTATATGTGTTATCACACCATTCCAAATTATTAACGTGATTGTTCGACCTGTTTTCGTCCTTGTGATTGACTTGCGGCAAATTGTCCGGGTTCGGAATAAAAGCCGCCGCAACTAATCTATGAACCATTATTTTTTTAAATCCATCTTTCCTATTTCCTAATGAAACACGTAAATAACCTTTTTTTGTAACTTCAGGAACTAATATACGTTCGTTATAAACTCTGCCTAATCTATCTACACGATATAAGCTCTTAACTCTTCCGCTACTACTGATTTGGTACAAACTTTCATAACCTTTAATTTCTTCCCATTTTTCCATATTGCAAATATAGCAGATTGTTCCCATATTAGGAATTAAGATTGCAATAAAAAAAGGGGGCGGGGATAACCACCCCCGTCCCCTCGGTTTAACAATTCGTTATGCTCCGGCGTTATGCGCCCGCACCTCCGGCGGGAAATTCCGCTGCGTTGGTTACATATACGGGCATTCCCAACGGCACGTTCGGATTGCGGGAGGCAATCTCGGCTTTGATAATCGGGCTTGCCACGGTATCCGCGTTGCTGTTGTAAGCAACCATATACGCCACGTCAACGGAAAATCCGAAATACTCCTTAACGGCGCACGTCAAATCGGCGGTTGCGTCGCCCATAATTGCGGACTGGTCGCCAACGGCGGTGTAATAGTGCGAACCAACGGGCAAATCAATGTACGGCAAACGTACAACGTCCCATTCGTGGAAATTCGCACGGGTGCGGCGCAATGCCTCACGGTCAACACGGGTAAGGATACCAACATTACCGTCAGCAACGGCAAACATGGTTCCCATTTTGTCCGTTTCGTCGGTTACGTTGTTCGTGTAGTGTAAAACCTTGTTGTCGTACTCCATGCGCTTGTTTACGTCGTTGTAAACGCCATGTTGCGCTAGTTTACGGATAAGGCTATCAACCCCGGCGTTGGCGATAATGTGGATATATTCCGGGTAACAGTTAGCCCGCATAATCGGGTTAATATCGCCCAAAATCTCGGTCGCCATTTGGGTTGGAACCTGTACCGCGTAGCCCGTCTTCGTGTAGTTAAGCGACGTTTTGAACACCCGTGTTTTGTTTGCCTCCAATGCGGCAACGGCTCCGACGTCCAATTTGTCCGCCAAAGCCCGGCACGTCTTTTCCATTTTGCGCAAAAAGTCGTGTTCGTAGGAAATTTCGTTGTTCATGTAGGCGGCGGGAACCATTGTAAAGCCAATGGCATAAGTCGCCCAAGCAACCGTTACCAATGCGGACGTATTTTCATCGTCAGCGATAACGCACGAACGGACATTGCTAACCTGTACATCGCCGTCGTAATTGATAACGGGTACTTGTACCGTGTTACCAATGGACGCAAACGCACGGTCACGCAAATTGGGGTTAATGATTGAGGACGGGGCGTTGGTTTGTTCAATGAAAAAATCCAATGCGCCATACTCACACGGGCGGGTCATATTACGGTCTAATTCCGGGTTTTCAATCCGCCAATTCTGCAATCTTGTTGCTACTAATGACATAATGTTAAAAATTTAATTGTTATTAAATGCGGGTTTACCCTTTACCCGTGGTTGTTTACTTTTCCGGCAATGCGGCAATATTGTTGTCCTGCCATGCCTGTTTCATTGCGGCGTCGAACTTTTCGGAACCCGCCGTTAAGCCCTGCGCCATAAGGTTTGCGGCGATTGCTTCGTAAGCCTCGACACGGGTTTTTGCGCCCGTTACGTCAATGGTTGTTCCGCTACCACCGCCGGAACCGCCCCCGGGGGGAACCGTTCCGCCGCCTCCGGCTTGGCGTCCCTTATCCAAAATACCCATTGTTTCCAATTCCTTTGCCAACAGGTCGCCGGGGGTGTACGGGTTCAACTGATTGTTCGGGTTACGCATAATTGCGCCGCTTTCGTCCTTAAAAGCAATGATTTTGCCGCCTTTGCCGTCGTCGATATATTCGGGGTTCATACCCTTGATTTTGTCGATTGCTTGCACCAACAAAACCTTTGTTGCGCTTTCGGGCAATCCCGGTTTGAATTTCAACCCGGCGGTTGCGGTCTGCAATGCGCCCTCGATACGAACGCCGAACAACTCCGTTTGGAATTTCTTTTCGGCTTCATCGTACTTTCTTTTGAGGTCGTTAAACTGCGTTGTTACCGCCGTTAAATCGGCTTTCGCCTGTTTCAACGCCTTTGCCGTTTCCGCATCGGTCGCACCGTCGGCAATTGCCTTTTCCAAACGTGCCTTTTCTTTCGTCAGACTGCCGATTTGGGTTTGCAATGCGCTTGCGCTTTCCGCTTTGGTTTTGAACTCGGCGACCACACGTTTTGCGTAATCAAACGTCTTTTCGGTTCCGTCCTTTGCGATACCGGACGCCGCCAAAATATCGGCATCCAATCCGCCGTAAATTTCGCCCGTCTTTTTGGCGATAACGCTATTTTCGTCGTTGGCGGACAATGTTGTAATCGCCGCAATTTGTTCGTCGGTTAATCCGGCTAATGCCTCATTTGCAACTAAAATTTCTCTCGTTAACATAATTCTTTCCCTTTGAATTAATTAAGTGCGATTACTGCTACTGCTCCGCTGTCTGCGTTAATAATATGAATTGTGTATTTTGGCGAATCCCCGGTTGTGTCAACCAACCAACTAACAACACGTGCATGGCTGATTTTCTTTTCAGCCTCTTCTGTTACCAAAACAACATCGGCAATTGTGCCGCCCTCAATACAAGCAATCAACTTTTTTTTTGTGTTACTATCCAATGCGGCTGCGGTTGTTGTTACTTCAATAACCAAATTGTCCTGCTGTGCAATCTGTGCCATAATTGTATTTTTAATTGTTTAATACTCTGTTACTTTTTCGCTCCGGGTTTGTCCTCGGCTTTGTTTTCTTTGGCTGGTTCTGCCGGGATAACTCCCGCCGCTTTCAATTCCTCCAAAATTTCAGCCTTTAACGCCGCTTTTTCCTCGGCTTTGGCTTTCGCCTCGGCTTCTGCCTTTGCCTTTGCATCGGCGGCGGCTTTTCCCTCGGCGGCTTTCTGCTGTGCGGCGGTTCGTGCCGCTTTTTCCTCGGCTTGCGCCTTGACGTACTCGTTGGGGTCGTGCAATACGGTAATCGTGTAACCCTGTTTTTTCAGTGCGTCCAAAATGCCGTTTTCAAAGGACTTTTTGCCGAATTTTTGGATACGGGGAACGGATAAGCGTTTGCCCGTTTCGCTGTCAAACTTGCGCACCTCAATAATGCAATGGTACAAATGTTGTTCGTTGCTCGGTACAATGTAATTTTCGGGGGTGACGTCGGTAATTGCGACGTCCTTTGTTTTACCCTCAGTTGCTGTCTTTACGTGCATACTCGTTAAATTTACTTGTTATTACTGAAATCTTTTGGTCGAATGGTATTTGCGTTCCAAATTCCAAAATGTTTGTATTCTCCCGTTCAAACCTGCGGACAAAGTTAGCGAAATTCAACTTTATACGCAATTCATTCTCCGGGATTAAGTTACGCCCGTACAAATCCAATACCTCGTTCCGGGTCAAATGGCGGTACGGCTCCAATTCTGCCAATATCAACATACGTTGCAATTGGGTTGGGTTGTTCCGGTACTCCGTTTCGATAATCTGATTTTGTAGGGCGTCCAATTCTGCCTCACTTGCGCCGCTTTCCTTTGCCGACTTGTAACGGTTCCGCAACTCGCTTGCGTCGTACAAATAGAACTCCGTGCCGTAATTGACTTTTGCAGATACGAACATATTGCCGTATCGCAATCGGCAAACCGTTTCATCGACGAACTGTTGTGCGGCTTCAAAGCCTTTTTTCACTCGGTTTAATACCGTGCTTTGGCTCTCAAATGCGGCTTTAACCTGTTGTTCGTTGAATGCCTCCCGTTGGGTTACTTCCTCGTTTTGTCCGACGACGGCGGTAATAATGTTTTCCCGCAATCGCTGTTCTTCCTCAACGTTATAATCCAAACTTGTACGGTCAACGGTCAACATTTGTACCGGGTTCCGCAAATCGGGTTGTTTGTCCCCGTCCGGTATCGGTATTTCAACAAAGGAACCCGCCCCGGTAATCCGTTTGTCGCCGCACTTGGGGCAACGCATCAATAACCCGGCTTGGTCTAACCTGTAATACCCTTGTTTGTCTTTCAAAAATCCACCGTCGCAATAATCGCCGTTTTCGGCGTTTGTAAAATCGCACGATTGTTCGTAACCGGAATATATCGGGTACGCCCCGTACATATCCAAATGCCGCTTCGATATATGGAAAAACAAAAACCAATCCAACGCCTCCAATTCTTTTGTTAGCGGGGATTGTTTAATGTCCGGTTCTCGCAAATTCATTGGCTCATTCCAAAAGAAACGGGCGGGGCAATAGCGCAAATCGTGTGGGTTATCAACCAATAATTCGCCTATGTTGCCGCCGTCGTCCTCTGCAAATACTCTGTATCGTTCATCGTCAATAACTGCAATACGTTTATCGGGTTGGCGGAAAATTATCCAATCCATAACCCCGGTTGTCCGGTTTGCCTCAAAGGTTATGACGCTTTCGATAGGTAGCCAATAAAAATACGGGGTCGGGTATCGGTCGGCGGGGTTTTGCTCGGCGGGCAAATCAACTATTAAGACGCTGTTTATTTCCGTCTTGAAAAACTCCCAACCTTTCGTACTCCAAATTTCCGGCTCCTTTAATACATCTTGGCGGTAATACTCCCAATCGTCCCGTTGTTCCGTGTTTTGAAATTGATAGTTGAACGCCGGGTTACGACCGTCGAAAATACGGCTTAACTTATCAAAACAAATGCCCGTTACCTCGTTGGTACGAACGGGGTAACGGAACAATGTTTTGAAGATTTTGAATTTATCGTGCGGGATAAGATTTTGAACCCATGCCAAAAAATCGGTCGTGGGTAAACACATTAAGGGCGTTACGTTGGTTTGGGCGTGAAATTTAATGCGGTTTTGGTGTATGACCGCTTTATTTATCGTCGCCTTTTTCCTCGGTTCCGTTATTTCCTTTCTTATGCGTTTTATATCTAATCCCATTTTCTTTGCTAAATTCAAAAGGTGTTTTTTCGGGCAACTGCCAACCGCCATTGTTAGGCATCCGCAACAGGCGTTCGGCGTGGTTAATCTCAAATTCTTCGGTCGTGTTAAGGGTCGGACACTCCAACACGACCTTTGTAACTTTCGCCGTCATTACTTTCATGCGGGTTTCAAATCCGTAAGCGGGTTAAACTCCGGGGCAACAATCGCCAAATCGTCCGACCAATTCGGCAAAAACGACCATTGTATTGCGTTGCTGTCCGGGGCTTCCAATCCGCCCAACGTCTTATCGCCGATAAACAACGAACGTATCGGTATCGGGTAATATATACCGTCTTCACTCCCCTTGATTGCGCCGATTGCGCCGTTTTCGTCGAAAATGAAGATACCCAAATTGTCGCCCCAATTTTCGCATTGCATTTCCTTTAATGCCTTGATAACCTTCTGCGGGGCTTTGCGGATAACTCCGGTAAACGGGGTTGGTTCACGTCCAATAATCTCTTCGACGCCTCCTAACGTTTCGTTACCGCCTCCAAAGGTGCGGGCGGCTCCCGCCTCGGCGGTCGGGGCTTGGATATACGGCGAAACAACTATTTTCGTGCTATCATCCGCCGATAACAGGGGCGTCCATGACGCTAACGCCGTAATCGCTTTTTCATTCGTAAAACTGTTTTTGCTTCCGTCGTTTTTCATAAGACGTTGAAAAGCCACTTTCTGAACCTGTCCGAAACTTTCCGAACACGTAATTGCGGGTACATCGGGCAACGCCGCCCCCGCCGGACATTTACAAATCATACTTCTTTGTTTTTAACGTTAAAAATATTGTTACTTTCTCCGGGGCTGTCCCTTTGCCCCCTTGTTTCGGTTACAAAGTTATAAAGTTTTTCCCGGATAATCTTGCATATCTCAAAAATATTGCTAATTGCGTCGTCTTACGCCTCGGTTTGCGTGTGCGTATGGCTGTATATTGCCGTCCGCAATCTCCTTTTCATATATCCCGGTCAATCCGTCCTCCGGGTCGTCGTGCGTGTTGGCTCCGAAATTGCGCAAAAATCCGGTTACATGGTCGTAAATGGCTTTGTACCGGGTTTCCCAACCAAACGGCATAATTATATGTTGATTAACCATTGCGGACGCTGTTATTATCCGGCTTTCTTTATTACCCCCTTGATAAAACGGGTCTGTAATCGCCCGGACTTTCTTTTTAATAACCTTTTCAAAGCCCGCACCCCCGTTGTTACTCTCAACCCATGCTTTTTGCGTGCCGTTGCGGTTTATCATCGCCGGAACGGTTACGGTTGTTACGTCCGTGTTTTCGTCCGTCATTTCCATATCGGTAATTAGGGCGAATAATAACGGCTCCATCCGCTTTGTCTTTTCATTGAAAACCATGTTGTCGGATTTATAGACGTCATACGTTGCACCAAACAAAAGGTCGTCGCCCTCATCGGCAACGTCAATGTATGCGCCGGAACGTATGTACGTGCCGTAATCGGATTTTTCAACCCACGTTTTGAACGGCTGATATAATCGACCCTCGGCGGAACCGGGGTTGCCTTGATAGAGGCATTGAAATTGTACCGGGTCTAATGCTTTTTGCGCTTCCAACTTCATACGGTTGTGCCGTCCCTCCCATAATGCAGCCCCAACCGGGCGGGGGTCTATCTCGGTCGGTTCCCCGGCTTTCAACGCCTCAAAGTTTATACGTACCCACGCGCCCGGCGGTATGTTTTCCAAATCCGCCCAACGGGTTACATCAATGATTATTTCCCCGCTCTTTTCAATGCGTCCTATCAAATCGTCGTCGTGCCAACGGGTAAATACTATAAGTTCTTGGCTATCGTTGTGCAAACGGGTACGAACAACGGTTGTGTACCATTTCCACGCCGCCGCCCGTACTATCGGGCTGTTACCCTCGGCATAATCTTTGTAAACGTCGTCCAAAATAGATACATCAACCGTTTTTGACGTCAACGAACCGCCACGGCCGACAACACGCAACGAACCCTTATGCCCAACCATTTCTATGACGTCAGAATTTCGTAAATACGTATTAGCCATTGTTACGATGTTGGAACCGTTCAAATACGTTTCCGGGAACAAATCACGGTAATTTGCTGTATCAATTATTCTTTGGACGTCACGGTTAAAATCTCTCGCAATGGTTGCCGCATACGACCCGATACAAATCTTTTTGTCCGGGTCTAATCCCAACATGAAAGCGGGTAACTTTCGGCTTGAACCCTCGCTTTTCCCATGTTGGGGCGGCATTTGCACAATCATTTTTCGTATTTTGCCATGTGCAAACATATCCAACAACGTATAATATACGACGTGAAACGGTTCCAAAGCCAAATCCGGTTGCATGTACCGGGCAAAGTTTATCAGCCTATTACGTGACGCCGCTTTTACTATTTCGCCGGGGTTGTTTTTCAATGCTGCATACATTTTAAGCAATTGTTCTTTATCCATTTTGTTTAATTCTTAAAAATAGACTACATATTTTTGTGTTTCCCCCGTGTTTTTTCTGACACAAAAACCGGAAATCTTAAAAATAGACCAATTTATTGTTTCTTTTTCCATTTGTCGCACGCTTTTTCCGAACGTATCATGCTGCGATTTTGAACAAACGGGCATTTTAAAGAAATTGGCTTTCCGTCCATATCCAAATTTGAATGTTTAAAATAAAATTCGCCCCAACCACATTCGCCGCACGTGTGTACGGGTTTCGGTTCATCCTTTTTCTTGATATTATTCTTTGTTGTCTGTGCCATCGTCAATTACTCCTTTTTCCGCTAATTGTTTTTTATATTCTGCTGTTTGCAATTTATCGGCGACCGCAAACAATAGGTCGTCCGGGATTGCTGATACATCATATTTCGGTGCATCGCCGTTTATGCTTTCTTTTATTCCCGGAATCTCAATTTTAATTGGTGCATCAAATCCCAACATCTTTGCCCGGCGTTGTTGAATGTTCAACAACAAATCCAAAAACCGGGGATTGCCAGCCGACGTTTCAACGGTCGTTTCGTCATACCCGTAATATTCCGGGTCGCCGTCGGTCGCATCCGTTTTGATAGGACGCCCACGGTTGGTTTTCTCTTTGGTGCGCTGCTTTCCGGTTTTGGATACCTCCCACGCCTCCCACGCTTGTTGCTCCATTTTATCCAACTTTCGCAATTCCTGTGTAACATATTCGTCGATTGTTTCCAACCGTTCCCGCTTCCATTCGATAAGGCATTGTTGCAAATCGTAATAGACCATTTGAAACGAAATTGTATAACCAACGCCACGGGCGGACAAATCCCGGTTCAATGCGTCGGCAATTTCTCGATACGAATAACCACGCAAAAACAAGTCGGCGCAAAACCGTACATCGTAAATTCTTTGTTCCTCGGAACGTTTGTTGTATCCGGGGAGCTTTCGCCCTTTGTTCAATTTTTTCATCGTCTAACTTCTTTTAATGTCAAACAGGGCTCAAAATCTGCCTTTTACGCCTTTTCGTCCTTTGGCTTGGTTCCTTATCGGCTCCTTTGCCTTTGTTCTTTCGTTCCGGGCTTTATCCTTTCCCCTGTTTACCTCCTTAAAACGTTGCTTACCCTTTTGCAAGTTATTTGCACGGAATTTCCATTTTAAGAGGCTTTATTGTCTTAACCAATACTTTCTATATCTCGGCGGTTATCTTTTAACCACGGGGCAAATTTACGGCTTTTTCGCCGCATTGCCAGCCGTTTGTTCTCTCTCACATATAAACGGCAAAACCCCGGCTTTGTTTCCGGGGCTGATTGCCTATGCTTATGCCTATTTCGTACCTACCATTTGAGCAACGAAAATAATGTTGCGTTCCACGGGGGTTGCTGTATTCCGTTCCCCCTTTCATTTCTTTTATTGCCAAACATACCGGGGCGGGCTTTCCATTTACCGGAAATTCCGGGTTAAAATATCGACACGTTCCGCATATCTTTTCGGGGCGTCGATTATCCGGGGCGCATTCGGTCGGCATATTCGGAATTATATCCGGGCAATTATTTTTTGCTTTCATGCTTTTGCGCTTTGATAGTTACCCATTAACCCGGATATTATCCGGTCGGCGGTTGTGTGTCGCCATATTCCTAATCTTTCATCCCAAATAAAGCAAATATTGGGATTAGCAAACATCATACATGGGTTTTTGCAATTATCTTTCATTGTTGCGCCCTCCTTTTCGGTTCTTTCGTTGGTTCTTTGCCCGGCGTTTATCCCGTGGGTTCCTTTTCGGCATTTCGACCCGGTGTATTTCTACTTTGGAACCGGGGAACATCTTGCCGAAAAATTCCGCCATTGCTCGCACCTCCTTTGGGACGTCGAACGCCTCCGGCTTCTTATGCTCCGGGCAAATCCCCCGAACCGGGCAATTGTCGCAATCCTCATTCCGCACAACCTCGCCCGGCTTATCGGCTTCTTTGAACCCGTGCCAATTGTCCCTCCGTGCGGACGCTTCGGCGAAATTCTCCATTGCTTCAACTGCTACTTCCGCCAATATGTAATCCGGGGTATCGTTAAAATGCGCCTCCAAAGAATTACGGTTGATAACCTCGGCAATCTCTTTCAAAAATTTTTCTCTTTTGTTCATCGCTTTATTGATTTTTAGGTTTGTACTCTTGGCACGGCATAACGCCGCACGATTGTTCGCATTTGAACGCCTCGCAATAACCGTTCCCGTTGACATCCTCGTTTGTAAAGTTGGCGCAATTCCCGCATCCCTTATCGCCGGGTTCTTTCGGTACGCTTACGCCTTTCGGCTCAAACTCCCGGTTAAACTCTCTTTCCGGGCGGGTTGTCAATCGTCCGTCCGGTTCCCGGACAATGTAGTACGTTTCCGGGGCGTCAATGAAAATGCCGTTGCCGTCCGGGAACGAATAAACCGCCCGCCCGTTTGGGGTTCTCGGTATCGTCATGGTTCCGCCTCCGGTAAATCTCAACAGGTCGTCCAAATTGTCCCGGCGTACCTGTATTGCGTCAACTTCTAACAACGTGCGGCAATATCGGGTTCCCGCCGTGGCGTCCGGCTCAACTAACCGGGTGCGGATTTGTTCCGGGTATTCCGTCGGGTCGTACTCGACGTTGAAAACAACGGCGGCGTCTAACGTGTGGGTAACTAACAAGCGTTTCCCCAATCGTCCGGCGACTGCCTGTTTTAGTGTTTCAATTGCGTTTCCCTGTATCTCGGTTGTGTCAACCGTGATTTCGTAACGGTCGGGTTTTTCCTCGACCTCCGGTTGGCTTTTGGCAATACCGCCAATCATAACCAACAATTCCGCATCAAACGGGTTTAACTTACTTTCTGTCATGCTCTAATTTTTTATTCGTTCTTACTGTTTTCGGATATGCCAACCGCCAAAATATCGTTTTTCGGTCGGTTCTGTTGTACTTATCGCATTGCCTACCTATTCCGGGGCAATCTTCCCTTTGGATTTTGCAGCGAACGCAACGTTGCGTAAATATTACGGGGTTGTTGTTGGCTAATCGTGCATCCGCTGCCGTCCATATCTCGGCAATCAATACCATACCCCGGTAAACGCAACGTTCGCCGGGGTTGTACTCTCTGTTTGGGTCGAACGGTTCGGGTTGCTTAACTCTCATTCTTTGCCCGCTTCGTTTACATAGTCAAACAATGCGTCCAAATCGTCCTTTGCGCCTTTTACGCAAATTCGTACCCTATCGCCCCCGACTAATGCGGTTTCGACAATCTCACAATTATACCGGGGGGCGTTTTTCTGTATCATTGCCGCCGTGGTATTCGTTACAAACTCGTTTCTTTCTTCCATGCTCTCGGATTTTTGAAGTAAATTAAATGCCTCCGTTGGTTCGTTCTCGCTTTGACACGCCCCCAACAAAAGCGTTGCCAAAGATAACAATAAAATCTTTGCTTTCATCGTTTTACCTTTCTTTTAATCCATATAAACCGTATGCCAATGCCGACAAACAATATTTTCGCCTCAATATCAACATAACGGTCGTAACCGTTTATTGCATCAATGGATACCCCAAATTGCCAACTATGATATTGCCAATACTCACGGGCGTAAACATAGACGCCGACCCGCCCAACGTGTATGCCTGTTTGGACGGCGTGTTTGTCCTTACTCATTGCGTGTCTCCTTTCTTGCTAATTCATAACCCTTTTTATCCATTACCATTGCCACGGGGTACGGCAATATACAATCTTTGGTATATACGAGATTATAGATACCCAATTGCCCCTTAATCGGAAATTCAATAACCCGGCGGGGGTTGCGCATCAACCACCCGTACCCCTTTGTTATTTTCGCCCTCTTTTCCTTTGGAATCCGGGTGTTTTCCCAATCCTCCGGCGTAAACTCTTTTATCGGCTTTACGTCGTACAACTCAACCAATCCCAAAGTAACGCCGCTTTCCATTCCCGGATAAACCGGGGACGCTGCGGAACATATTAGCACGTCGCCACGGTAGGACGTGTTTTTGCTCCGAACTTCAATTGTCTTTTTCCCGTAAACAATACCGTTTTCGTCCTTGTACGCCTCCGTTACCAAATCATTTGCGTATGGCTGTTTTACGGTCAACGCACGCCAACGGTCGTGCTTTTCCGGGTTGTAATCCTTATTGCTGTACTGCATATTTACTTTTTATTTTCGGGTTGGTTTCGTCGTCGGGTTCCGGGTAATGGATAAATCCAATTTGCCGGACGTTTTGGATTGGCTCGTAAATGATAACGACAACATCGCCGTCCGTCCTTACTCCGACCAATCGGCAATCGGCGGGAACCTCAACCCGTATTTCACTTTTCATTGTTAAACAAATCCCAATTAACAGGGACACAATACCCCGGCAATTCTCCCCGGTCAATCCCCAACGGATTAACAATACTATCTTTCCAATAGATACGGGGTTGTTCCGGGCGTCCCTCCCAATGTTCCGTAATTGTGTCGTAAATCAATCGTATTTCCCGTTTCGGATATTTGCCGCCGCTCTGCAACCCGATTTTATACAGGTCAACGAACGGATACGACAATTTGATTATCCCAATTGCCCGGTCGTACATTCCCGGCGGGATTGGCTCCACGCTTGCAAAGGTGCGGAACCCGTGGCGTTTTGCCCGTGCCAACACATTAACCCGCATCATATTTGGGTCGGCGTTCGGCTCCAATTCGTCGCAACCTGTCAACGTTGCGCCCAAAGCGATACGGGACACGTCCCAACCCTCGGACGCCTCGGCAAAATCAATGAAGCGGTTCAACCCCTCGGCGCATTTGCTCAATATCTTAACCGGGACGCCGTGGCGTTGGCATACGCCGACCGCTTGACGGGTCAACCGTTCCGTTTCCGGCAACAACGGGTCGGTCGTGAACGAAAAGAATAACCCCGTTTTCTGCAATTTCTCCTTATGCGCCAACAATTCGTTTTTGAAAATACCCAAAGCGTATGGATATTCCCGCAACGTCTTTTTCAACTCCGGGCGACTGCCTCCCAATACCTTTGCGCCACGACCTTTGCGCAAATAACAGTAAGTACAACCGTTGGAACAACCGACAAAGAAATTGGCGGCGTTCTCGGCGTATTCCCCGGCTTTACCTTTTGGGCTGTAAATAACCCGTCCGTTTATCGCTCCCATATCGTCAACGGCTTAAAATGGTAAATCGTCGTTTCCGTCGTGGGCGGGTGCATCCGGCACGGGCGGCGGCGGTACTTGCGCCCCGGCTCCGGTCGCTTTCGGGGTCAACATTTCCATATCGGTTGCGACTATCTCGGTAACATACCGTTTGACGCCTTGCGCATCGTCATAACTCCGGGTTCTCAATTCGCCCTCAATATACAGTTTGTCGCCCTTTTTGACGTACTGATTGGCGACCTTTGCCAACCCGTTTTGCAATACTACGTTATGCCATTCGGTACGCTCCGGGATTTGCTGCCCGCCCTTTGTGGTATAACCTCGTTTCGTGGTTGCCAACGAAAAGGTCGCCACGCAACCCCCGTTGTCGAACTCCCTAAAATCCGGGGCTTTCCCGGTATGTCCCATCAAAATAACCTTGTTTACACTCATACAAAAAACGCTTTAATTATCCAAACAATGATACTATACAACGCCCACATATAAGACGCAACCGTTAACGTCACGAACGTGTATAACGCAATTTTATATCCGGTTTTTGATTTTATTTTCATGTCACTTGAATTTTACGCAATCCAACAAATATTGTTTCTTATTGTCCGACCATCCGGCGGCATGGTTTATCGCTTTTCGGTCGTCGTCGTGTACGAACTCACAAACCCAACCGCCGACGCTTGATTTTTGAACCAATCGAACCAATTTACCAACAATGAAAGAACGCAATTTGTAATAACTTGAATTTTCGCCAACAAACAAAACCCGTCTTTCTGCATTTATTTCGGGCGGATTTTCGATTTGCGGGCGTTTCTCCCTTTCCGTGTACCTTTGTACCATTTTAAAATCATTTTGGATTGAACGGCGGGAAATTGCCCCGTAATCGGGTTGCCTCTTTTTGATTCTCATTTTTTATATCTCCATTTATAACCCTTATGCAAATTTCCTTTCCCTTTACATACCTTACAAATTGCCGTTGCCGAAAAATTGCCTTTTCGGGCGGCTTCTTGTATGCTAACAAATACATTTACAACAATACCGTTTTTTATTTGCTCAACCGCTTTTTCGTGGTGCGGTTTCGCTTTTTTTCCAATCCATTTAGATTTTGTTATTGGGTTATTCTGATTTTCTTTAACCGTAACCCAACGCAAATTATCTGCATGGTTATTGGCTCGGTCGCCGTCGATATGGTCGATACATGGTTTGTTGTCCGGGTTCGGAATGAAAGCCGCCGCAACTAATCTATGAACACGGAACATTTTCCCGGTTCCATTTTTCCATAAACTAATTATTTTATATCCTTTCAAATATCCGCCTTTCATTAGAAACGCATCCTTTTTTAAGGAACGAACATTGCCATAATTAGAAATTTGATAATGTCCTTTGTAACCCTCAATATCTTTCCAAATTTGCATACTCATTTTTCATTAATTCAACCATTCTCATATTGCCGGAATATATACGCATTTTCGTTTTATCCCCATTCTCCCAACATGAATGATGTTCAAAACATAGTATATTTATATTTCTTGCATCATGCGCCATTTCGGGAAACGCTCCACGGGTCAATATATGCGAACAATAAACGGCGGAATAATTCCGTAACGGCTTTAAACATTCCTCGCATCTGTGCGGCTTATGCTCCCAAACCCACCGGAAAAACCGTTCGTTTGCCTGTGGGATATTCCCACGACCAAAAACGCAATGTCCGAACAATTCCCGTTGTATTTCGACCCGCAAACGAATATCCATTGTAAACCGCTTGTAATCCAATATGGGGCAAAACCCCCTATCGGTTACAAATTGGTATTCCTCCCGGTCTGTTAGCAATATCGGCTCCATACGTTACATATCCGCCGTTTCGTCCTCTGTGTCGTCCTCGTTAGCCGGGCCGCCTACCTCCGGGAACAATCCGTCCTCCTTTTCCGGTTCTGCGACCATACCCGGTGCGGGTTCGCCGTCAGCCCCGAACAACTCCAATTGCGCCTTTTTGCCTTTGAACAAAAATGCGTAAACCTCGTTTTCAATGTCGCAAATAATTTCTTCCAATTCTTCCTCAAAACCGAACGTTTCGGTATTGAATTTCATACGGGGCGAATTTATCGCCGTCTTTTGGTTATTGGATACCGTAAACAACCCCGTAAGGACGCAACCGACGTTATCATCTTGACCGGAAAGGGCTACGCCCCGAACCTCAATGTTTTTCAACATTTCGTCCGCAAAGTTACGGGCGGCGTCTTTCTGCTTTTGGTTGGCTTTCATATCCGGCGTATCCATAAGGGACAAAAACGACGTGATATTGAAAATACGCCCCATAATTGGGCGCAACCTGTCAAAGCAATTGCGCAAATCCGGGTGTATGTCCTTTGCGCTTTCGACGTGGTATTTGTTCGTGTAACTCTCATTACCGACGGTTTCGGTAACTTCATAATGCACGTCCAATCCGCCGTCCTTTAACGTCTTGACTTTCGACAATGCAAACGCCTTTTCGGTCGGTATCGGCATTACGTTTGCGGCTTCTTTTTTCTCGCTCATTTTTTGATAATTTATTTGTTGCCGGGAACCCGCCCGGCTCGGTTTTACAAATCTTCCTCAACGTATCGTTTTAACTCGGCTTGGAACAATTCCCGTTCCTCGGCTTCCGTTGCAATCAATTTGCCGTCCGGCTGTCTGTTTCCTTTGCCGGGGCGGGCGGCAATCCCCATTCGATAACCTGTTGTTCCATTAGGGCAATACGGCGTATTTCAACCCCGTAAACCCCGAATTTCTCCAAATTCTCGCCAATTGACCGGGGTATATCTTCCCCGGACGGGTCGTAATCTCCGAAATACAGGATTATAGGTTGTTTCCCGTTGCTTATGGCGTCCCGCATACGCTCGGACAATTCATATAAGAACGTCAACGACGGATACCCTTTGCAAGCACCAACCGCAATGCCCCATTTGGCGCACGGTTTCGCAAAAACGCCCTCCAATGCTTTCTTTTCAATAAGGATTTCGGGATAATAGGGTTGATTTTCCCAACGGTTTTTCCCATACGAACGCATCCACGCCCGAACCTGTTGTTTTGCTTCGTCCTGTTTGTCCTCCAAATTGGTTGGCTCGGCGTGGGTATAACCACACATTGCCCTATCTCGGTCGCTGAACGCCTCAAAATCAACCCGACCGTCCCACCGGGCGACCTCCATTGCGGCGACGACACGTTTGTAATGTTGCAACGTGTTCGTCATGCCGATACTAACCAATTGATAATGCAACGCACGGATTGTTAAAACTCCGGGTTCGTATCGGCTTAAAATCTCAACGGAATTTTCAATTATCCAATCCCTTGTAAATTCGTCTTCTGTTCGCTTTGCCATTTCAAAAGTCGTTTTCGTTCAACAATTCCAGTGTCTTACTATTCGACGGAACCGCCGGGCGTTCCGGTTCCGGGACGGGTTCCCCGGTTCCGATTGGTTCCGTTACCGGGTTGGGGTCGTGGAACTCAATATTGCGCCCGCCTTTGGGCTTTTCCGGCTCAAATTGGGCTTTGAGTTGTTCCGCCGGGCATTCCTTTTGCACTAACTCAATAATCCCCAAATTAACCAATTCCGGGACGCAACGGCGCAACGCCCGTATGTCCTCTAATGCGTCATGCGCCGGGAATGTTTCGCCGGGGAATAACTTACTATATAATTCCTCTAATTTGGGATATTTTCCCGGTCGCCCGTTTGAATACAATGCGCCGACAAACTTAATTGTTTTCATCATTGTATCAATGCGTTTACCCTTATGTAATGCGTCCTCAACATGTGCGTCGTAATATTCCCGTCCACAATAGCGCAAAACGTTTGCTTTTAACATTGAACTATCAAAGTAAATGTTGTGCGCACATACAAGCGGGGCGGCGTTGGCATCCGCTAAAAATTCGTCCACAACCTCGGCAAACGGCACGCCCTCGGCAATTGCCCGTTCGGTTGTTATACCATGAATTGCGGTTGTTTCCGAGGGTATCTCGTAATTATCGGGTTTGATAATATAACTTTTTTCCTTATCGCCCAACGACCACGCCAATTGGACGACGTGCGGGAATTGCTCAAAATCCGCATCCCATTTCAAACCCTTTGCGGGTACTCCTGTTGTTTCGCAATCAAAAAAACAAATGTCTTTTAATTCAAATTTCATACTCTCGTTACTTTTTTATTCGTTAAATAATCGTTTTTGCCCGTCGTCGTTGGGCGTTTGCTCAACATATTTTGCCCGTGTAATCCAAACGCACCCGCACCGCAAACACTTTATCCGGCTGTAATGCTTTGGCGTGTATTCGTGGCGAATAATCCGCCAACCCGCCAACGGGTAATTCTTACGTTTTCCGTTACACTTGCAAAACATATCATTTATATTTCCATTTAAAACCAAATGCTGTTTTCAAAACGCCATTACAACAATTACTTATAGAACTACGTCTAAAACCTAAACTTCTTTCAACTTCCATTGCTGTAACCCATTCTTTTATAAAGTTACCCGATAAATCAAATTGCAAAACTGCCTTGCCTCCTTTATTTAGTTTTTTACCAATATACGTATTGGGGGCTTTTAAATTATTGCTATTTTGTTTTGCTGTTACCCATCGTAAATTACTGACTTTATTATTAATTTTATTACCATCAATATGGTCTACTTCCGGCATATTATTTGGGTTAGGAATAAATAATAATGCTACAATTCTATGTATTACAACATTTTCTTTTTCCCTATTTTTACATAATGATACAAACAAATAACCACGCCTTAATGATTGTTTCAAAATACGTTCTTTTCGTATTCTTGTTTTATTACCGCATTTTTCTAATCTTTTAATAGACCTAATTTGCCCGTAATTACTAACCTCATACAACCCTTCATATCCGGGTATTTCTTTCCATATTTCATTTTCCATAATCAAATTTCATTTGGGTCTGCAATATACAAATAATATTCTTCACTTGCAAGTTGTTTTAAAAATTCGATATGTTCTATTAATTCAGCATTGCTTAACTCTGCAATTGTACGCAATCTGGTTTCATATTTCCCGGTGTTAATATCCGGGGTTTGCTCATACATAACCGGGGACAACTCACGCAATCGGCGTTCTGTTTGTTCCTCCGTAAGACGTTCGCCCGCCTCCCAAATTGCGTGCTTAAACGTCGGTACAACATAGTTGAAATAATACCCTTTCAAAGCCTCGGACGAACCGGGGGACGCTACAATAAACCGGGCAATAATGCGGGAACCTTTCCAACCCTTGAAAAACTCGTTTAATTCCCCCATGTACATTGCCAACCCGCCGTTATTGTTTATTGTCCCCGTTGCCGTTATTTCTCGCTTTCTCATCGTTGATTAACTTTTGCATTGTGATATTAAACGCTGTCATTCCAACCGCACGGATAAACGCCCGTTCGCTCGACGAATACCCGGTTGCGACCTTATCCAAAACTTTTGCGAAAAGAATAACGAAATTTCCCGGTTCCCAATGCCCGGTATTGTGCATATGGTCGATAACGTGCGCCCGCAACCTCCTATTATTCCGGGTCGCATCCTTACGGGCTTTCTCCCGGTCGTTCCAAAGGCTCGTTAATTGGCGTTTCACGTTCTCAAAAAACAACGGCATTTTCAACACGTCCGCAATTGTCATTTCTTTAACTTCCATATCGTTTTGTTTAAGGGACGCCGGGGAACCGACGCCCCGGTTAATTACTCGGTTTCGCTGTATTCCTCAATAATTAAATCGTCCTGTCCTCGCTTGACTTCCTCGATAAATCCTTGATACCCTTCTTTCCGGGCTAATTCGATAAGGGATTGCAGACGTTTTGCGCCCAAACTTTCGCCCCTCGCAATGCGGAATACCTTAACGGTCGGATTGCTTGCGATAATCAATTTTGCGGCAACCTCCATTATCTGACTATCCGATACTTTCCCGGCGACGAACGGCACGCCGTTTAACTCCAACCCGTCGTCCGTGAACGTCAACCCGGCAATCGGCAATTCCGATTTCGCAATAAGGGTTTCCCGCTCTTTGAGCAAATCCGACAACTTTTTTTCGTGGGTTTGTGCGACCTTTTCGGCGGCGTCCTTTTGCTTTTTCTTCGTCAGATAGTCCACAACCAACGCATTTATTTTGTTGTGTTCCTCGGCTTGTTTGAGGCGTTCGGCTGTATCCAAATTCTCCGGGTTGTTTTCCTCGTACTTTGCCAACCATGCGGCGGCGTTGTTCTTACGGGTTTCGTAATCGGCTTTTTCCGTTTGGATTTGCGCCAATGTTTCGTTGTATTTGTCGGCGGCGGCTTTCGCATCCGCTTTGCTCTTTTTCTTTGCCTCTTCAAATGCCTTTTTTGCCTCGGCAACAATCCGGTCGTATTCGGCTTGGGCTTCCGCCTCATACTTTATTGCGGCGTCAATCTCTGTATTCTTTGTTTCCTCGGCGGCTTTGATACGACCGGGGATTGCCTCCAATTGTTCCGTCCGGGTTTGCAATGCGGTACGCACGGTTTTTGCTTTCTCAATCAACCGGGCGTTCTCGTTTTGTTCCTCCATTAAATCGGCAATGTCGATTTTCTCGGCATACGTTTTGACGTCGCCCGGTTTCAACTGCCTTTCGGCGTTGGCGCAAATGGTCGTGTACGTCTTGACCTCGGCGTTGGCGTCCTTTCTTTTCTCCTTAACGGTCATAACCTCGGCGTCAATCTCGGCAATACGTTTTTGCACATTCTCCGGCAACAATGCCCGGACGTATTGCACTTGCTTTCGGCGACCCTCGGCGGTTTCAGACCACCGGGAAAACTCCACGGCGTCGAAATCCGTATATCCGAAAACCTTTTGCAACATACTTACGTTATCCGACCGCATCCCGGTTGTTTTCTGTTTGATTGATAATGTACCACGGGGGTTGGCTTTGGTAAACCGCAATTCAACGTCGTATTCCTCGCCGTCGTCGCCGACAACCATTTTGGCAAACCCTTTATCCTCGCCATTACGCAACACGGCGTCCCGGTTCCCGGTCAACAACGCCCCGATTGCCTTTAATAGCGTGGATTTTCCTAACTCATTGTCCCCGGTAATGAAATATACATTACCCTCAAAATCTGCGTTGAACTCCTTAATTACTTGGAAATTCGACAACTCTAATTTTTTGATAATCATTTTATCGCTCTTTTTATGCCGGGGTTGCCCCCGGCGGTTACTACTTATTTGTTTGTTAATATCATTCTTTGGTGTATCATGCTTTGCACCTTGTTAAGCGCATCCCGGTTGGCGTCAACCTCCGACCGGGTGCAATCGGCAATAAAGTTTTCCAAACGCTTATACAGGTCGTCCAACTCTTTTGCCGTCATTGCATGGCGAACGGCTCCCAATTCGTCCTTATCCATTTTTGCAAACTCGTTTAAGGGTTTCCAAATCGCAACGTTTGGGGTCGTCGGCGTTCTTTGTCGCATCAATTAACGGCATATCATTTGTTTTTGCCGTCCAACTTTTACCCGTAACGGGCGACGTGTAAGTTACTTTGTAATGTCCGTACCCGGCAAACTCAAACCGGAAATCGCTGATTGTTGTTTTCGCTCTCATTGCTTTTATTTTTTTAGCATTACCGGGAACCCGCCCGGTCGGTGTTTGTCGTACTCTGAAAGATTTTGGCTTTATCACTTCATTTAATCGGTTACCGAACCATCATTTAACCCTTTGTAGATACCGTTGCTTACTTTCTACTCTTACGAACTTAATCTTTCAACAGTCTTTTTGCATTTTGGTTAGACTGTGGGGTCTTTCGTTGTTTGACACTGCAAATATACGCATAACATTTTAACTACCAAAATTTTTCCTTTTTATTTTTAAAAAAAACAATAAACCCGGAACGTTATACATTCCGGGCATAATCAAAATAGCCTCATTTGTTTATCTGTTATTTTAGCAACAATTGCATCAACTTCACTTTCTAATTTCTTGCAGGTCGCTAATATTTCCGGGCGACGTTGCGCAAAATATCTGCGTTGATTATGACGCAATTGTTTTGTTAATTCAATAAAATAATCAAAGGCATATTCCCATTCATAACCGTATGCAATTGAAACTTTATGTTGGCAACATCTTGTTATTAAAGAATGGTCGTAACCATATTTTTTACATGCTTCATCAATACTTTCAAAATAACCTATCAATTCCCCGTTCTTAAACTGAAACAAAGGTTTTGAATGTAAACAACATTTGCCACGTTTCCCATAAAAAGGACAATTTTCTCCACTTTTAGATAATCCAATACGTTCTTTTGTTATTGGGTTATTATTATTTTCTTTTATAGTAACCCATCTTAAATTATCAACAGAATTATTTTTTCTATTTCCGTCTATATGGTCAACGCATGGTTTTCCGTCCGGGTTTGGAATAAATGCCATTGCAACAAGTCTATGAACTAAACATGTGGTTACTTTCCCTCCAATACATAAATGAATGTGTTTATAACCGTATGTGTTTGTTTGCTGTTTCATCAACTTTCCATTTCTAAACACATTTCCGTTTCTATCAATTTCATATTCTTTAAAATCCGGAATACTTATTTTTTCCGGATTTTCGATTTGCGGGGCTTTGTCGTCGTCTGCCATACTCTTTACCATTTGAGTAAATTGAAGCCGTGTACGGGCTTAAAATAAACGGTTGTGCATCGTGGCGGGTAAATTTTCCAAAACCCAACGGGGGTTGTTGTGTAAAATGTACCGTCCAAAGTGCATTATCATAAGGGCGTCGGCATTCCACAACGTCGCCTTAACATCGGGGTAATAATCGGCGGCGGCTCGTTGGTATCGCTTTTTTCGCTCCGGCTTTTCCTCCCCCTTAACACGCAATTTTAATTCGTTTTGCCACTTTTGGGGGTGTACCAAAACAAACGGTACGTCGCACATGGCAATTATAGTTTTCAATTTCTCGAACTCGGATAACAGTTTTTGAACCCGGAACGCCTTACCGGGGTTGTCGGTTATATCATCCGGGCGCAATTGCACCTTTTCGACGAATACCAACGGGCGGCAAATACTTTTCATGTACTCAAACCATTGTTTCAACTCCATAAGGTCGCCCGGCATTTTAATAACCTCGGTTTTGTGGTTCGGACGCCAAACGGCAATTCCCCCGGTTTTTCCGGGGTCAATGCCAATAATACAATCAATCGTTATTTTGTTCATTTCCAAAAATCTAAATAGTTATCAATCTGCAATTCGTCCGCAATCATACGGTCGAACGTGCGTTTTATCTCTTTGTCCCTCGCAATCTCATACGCCGTAAAATCCAATTCCGGGGCGTCGGTTCCCTTTCGTTGGACGTAGAACGCTTCGTATTTGTTGACGAACCCACGGGCGACACGTTGCATATATCGGGCAAGTGCTTGTTTGCGGTCGTCCTCGGTTCCGGCAACCTCATTGGCAAAACCCAACTTTCGCAACCAATCATAAATCAACATTCCGTCAGCAATACCCAATTCCAAACGCCCGGTATATTTGTACCGCAAAAATACATCCCTATATCGGGCGACCGTTTCGTTATGGTAATACCTTTTTTGTTCCGGGGTCAACTCCCTTTTCGGTTCCGGCACAGCCTTATACGCTTTATGTATAACCCCGTTTTGTTTCCGGCGGTATGCGTTCAATATCTTTGAAAGATAATCCGCATTGAATTGCTGATAATGATTTTTATCCGGGTTCCCGTATTTATCTTTCGGCAAAAATTCGTCTAATTCCCCGGTCGTCGCCAATTCAAATGCCAACTTAATATCCGCCAATGTCATTTGCGAATAGTATTTTTTGAGTATATCCAACAACCGGGATTGTATATAATTCCAATCATTTTCATTCTGTGGTATTATATAACCAGCGTCTATTGCTATACGCTTAAACAGTAACGAAAGATTTTCAACTAATTTTGCATCGTCAATTTCCGCAATTGGTGTTTTTGTTGACGCTGCGAAAACATATTTTTCAACTGGGTTTAATGCTTTGGCAACCTCCGGCAATTGCACCATTCTACGGCGTACTTCAATGGCTTTTGTTCCGGGCTTGGTATTATATATTTCTAACGCCGTATTTTCTTTTTTTTCAATTGCTCCCATATCAATCAAAATCATTGTTTAAATACTTCATCATATCCGCAATTTCTTTGCTGCTTTGCTGCTCTGTCTTTACGGAACGTTTCATTTTTTCCCATTTTTCGTATTTTTCGGTGGTTGAATCATATTCTAACGCCGCCCATCCTTTTGAAATGCTTTCTTTTATCAGAATCAGCGCAAATTCTTCCGGGTATTTACTTAACCCATTTAGATTTGCTTGTATGGCGGAAAAACTTTTTTGCGACGTCCTCCATTTTGGTTGGCACATCAAAATATAAAAGTTCTTTTTAAAATCGTCGCTTTCATACGGGAATACAAGTTTTGCAAAATAACTATCTACTTTATCAATTACTTGTTTTCTGACGTCTAACAATTCCGGTGTAAACCCATAAACAATACTTGCTTTAACTTTTTTTTCTTCGTTTGAAAAATTGTCTTGTGAAAATCCGTTTGGATTTTCTTTTGAGGCTTTAGCCTCTTTCTTTATAGTGTTATTAATATTATTATAATTAATATTATTATAATTAATATTATAGTCTTGTAGTCCGTTTTCGGACTGATTGTAGTCCGTTTTCGGACTGTTGTTTAGTCCGTTTTCGGACTGCTGTATATTAATATTATAGTCTTGTAGTCCGTTTTCGGACTGCTGTATATTAATATTATAGTCTTGTAGTCCGTTTTCGGACTGATTAAAGTCCGTTTCGCTTCTGTTCCATGTTTTACATTTTTCTGTAAATCTTAGATACTTTGTTTTCCCAAAAGAACTCAACTCAATAAATCCTCTGTCTGCAAGTTCTTTAATGTTTTTGTAAACTCTTTTAGGGATTGAAAAAAGCAACGGAAAATCATCTACCATTTTTGTTTCTGAATATTGATACCAAACAATGCCATCAACCGTAATTGTATTAGTCCACGTTGGCAATGTCATACACGCTGCAAGCGTCGTTGTTTGAACAATAGTCAGTTCATTCGCAACGGCGAATCTTTGGTCAATCAAAATATTGTAAGTCATAATTAAAAAAGAAAAGCCCCAATTAGAGCCGTTACACATCTAAAAGGGGCTTTGTAGCTAATTAGCAAATATCTTTCAATCGGTAACGGTCGATCGTTTTACGCCACAAATATAATACTTTTTTTTTATTCCAACAACTGTACGGGCTTAAAAGCTTCTTTTACCGCAAACAAATTTCCCTCACTTTCGTTTGGAACAATCGTAACAACCGGATAACGGGAACGGTCGCCGGGCTTTTGAGAAACTGCAAATTGTACATTCATATCAAAGATAATTCCTTTTACAAATCCCTTTTCTTGCAATATTGCGTCGAATGTATCACGGATATTGGGTATTGTTGACGCTGTCCCCTTTGTCGTAAACTGCCAAACTCCGCCAACGCCACGCACCAACGGAATAATGAAAGTTACGGTTAACGTTACAATCCATCCGTCGCCGCCGTTTAATACGGCACGGTTGGGGTGCTTTTCCGCAACCCCCGCCATCAAATTGGGATAATCCTTTGTACTATATTGACAATATTGTTTTCCGTTCCATACAAAGAACGTTTCCCCGTCGCCGTATGCTATGCGTCGCCCGTCGTCGTCCCGGTATTCGTACATTTCATTGCAAACCTTTTCCGGGGCGTCGTCCGAGAAAACAATCTGTATTGTTTGCGGTTTCTCGCCGTATGCTTTCGTAAACAATCCTGCATACTTTCCGGTTGGTATAAAATAATCAACGCTTTTTGGGTATTCTTTGCCGTTTGCCGCCTTTTCCTTGTACCCTACTTTGATAAACCCCACACGTGGCAAAACAACACGTTGTATTCCGGGGGTTGGTCTGTTTATGTTTATACGTCCTTTCATAATATATCAATTTCAGTATTCAACAAATCTTTCTTTGTCACGGTTTCCGGCTTTTTAGGCTGTTTTTCTTCGATTTTAGCCGCTTTTTCTTTTTTTGGTGCAATTATACGTTTTGCGGTTTTCTTTTCCTTGACGGGCTTGTTTTCCCGCCGTTTTTGCCGTTTTTCGTGTGGTTCTCTTTACGGTCTTGGTTTTCTTTTCCTCCGGTTCCGGCTGTGGTTCGGGTTCCGGGTCTTTCTTCAAATCCTCAACGGTAACGGCTTTTTCCGGTTTAGGCTTTTTCTTTTCCGCCGGGGCTTTGCTTTTAACAAGTTCCGCCAACGTCAGCGAAACAATATTGTTTGTCAAATCCGGTTCGTTATCCAATGATATTTCCCCGGAAACCGCCGTAAATGTATTATCCCGTTTTTCGTCCTCAATTGCTGCCAACTCCAAAAGATACGGGATTTTCTTTGCGTTCGGGGCTGTCTGTTTGGTCTTTCAAATTGTACGTCGGTTTCTTTCGCCAATCTTTCGGGCTGAAATTGAATATACGGGTAACGGGGAATTGCTCAAAATTGACGTTCCACATATCCCGGTACATTCCTAATTGTATCTCGCTTTCCTCGTAAAAACCTTTTCGCCCGCTTTTGAAATCGACAATTGCGTTAATCCGGTCGTCGCTTCCAATCTTTGCCCGCATGGTACACGGGCAATCAATCATTCCGGCATACTTGTAATACGGGTGTACCAACGCAATTTCAACGGCTAACGGTCGTACATCATAATCCAACACGAATTGCGCAAACGCCAATACGTCCTTTTTCAAATCATCGGCGTAATAAATAAAGTCGTCCGGCAATCGGTAAACCTCAATGTATTCTTTTAGTTTGCCTTTCAGTCCGTCCAAATCATACGCCCGGTTAATCAATAATTCTTCAAATGCGGCGTGCATAAACGTTCCATACGCCGCCCGTTCGCCTTTGTATCGCTCGGCTTCCTCAATGCCTTTGTTCGCAATCCAATTTATAAGGTGCGGGGCTTTGGGTAACGTTTGGGACAATATCGTTGTAACCGACGGGAAAAACTCCGGGTTCCCGGCGTCGTCATATCGGTAATAATATCGGTGTCCCTTGCTGTTTAACTGCCAAACCTTATACGGGGGTTCAATCAATGTTTTTTCGTCGAAAAACATTGCCGTCATTTCCTCAACGGTCATTCCCGGAACAATTTCAAAAGCCCCGGCGGGTTGTTCTATTTCGACCGCATCCAATCCGGCGACAATCTGTTGTTCCTCGTTAATCTCCGGGAACATATCCGGGGCAACATTGCCGACGGTTCCCGCAACCTCTTTTACCGGGTCGCCCGGTTTATCGCTCTTTGCTCTCATTACTTGTACTTTTTATATTCTGAAATTCCACATAATACCATTGCGGCGCACATTGCCGCAAATAACAATTGCCACGGGTTCCAAAATGCGCCAATCAAACAACATAACCCCAATGCGCCAGACGTAACAATTAGGGCTTTCGCTTGAAACAACCCGGAAAACATGGTTTCGGCGGCGGCTTCCAACCATTCGATAAACTTACTTTTCATTGTTTCCGCCCTCCATGCCAAACAGGTAATCCGCCGTACAATCCAACATTTCGCAAAGAATAACGACCCATTCCGGGAGAATCCGTTTGGTCGTGCCGTTACATAAATTCGTCATATTTACCTGTTGTGCGCTCTCGCTTGCACCCTCAAAAAGACGGGCGGCAATGTCTTTTTTCAAAACCTTTTTCCCGTTCGCCTCGGAACGGGCGATTGCTTCGTTTACTCTTAATCTCAATGCCATAACTTAAATTTTTTTGTTAATAACTTGGTTCGTTGCTCTCTTTGTATCCGCAATTGCGGCACGTTTTTTCCTCCCAAATCGGGCTATATTCCGGCGGGGTCAAATATCCGTCGCCTCCGGTACGTCTATACTCGCCGTCTGTAACCTCCATTTCCCCGCCACACTCCGGGCAATCATCGTCGCCAATCAATACACATTCCAACAGGGCGTCCAAATGGACGGAACGAACCGGGTAAATACCAATTGCCCGGATAACGTCCACCATTTCCACAACGGTAACATCCCGTTCGTAACAATCGGCGACCGGGAACCCCCAATTGTCGCTTATGTTCTCGATAATCTGTTTGTTGATTAACTCCGTAACGATTGTTTCGGATACTTGGTTGGCTGTTTTCCCGCTTTCGGTCGCCAACATCTTTAATTGCTCACTTTCTTTTATTTTCATATCATTTCCCGGTTAGGCTGTTAATCTTTTGTTCTGCAAAGGTAGAAAGATTTTTTTTAATTACCAAAAATATAATCTTTGTTTTGCGAAATCATTTTTGCCGGGTGCGTGAAATATCCGATTTTTAACCTACCTTTGCAATACCGCATTACCAAAAATCGCTCTCGGTTACTGCGTACCGAACCCCCGGCGTATCTGTTACGTCCGGGGGTTCATCTTTTCCAACGCCATTTGCGCCGCACAATAACAAAATCGGTATATATTGCCATAATATCCCGTTTGGTCGGTTATTTCCTCAATAACGCCCGCCGGATATTCCCCAAACGCCACATATTCGTATTGCGTTGGGTCTAACCCCAATGCGAACTCAAACGTAATGTCAATATATTTGTTCCCGACCCGTTAAATGCGTGGTTGATTGGTATAAATACGTTCGTTTTGCCCTCAACGTATTGCACCCGGTCGGGAAATAACAACGTCAGCAAATGCGCATTTTTATAACACTCTTTGACTACCGGGCGAACCGTCCGGCGTATCAATTCAATTTCCCGTTCGTCGAATACGTCCGCCGCTTTACGACCTCAACACGTTTTGCGGCGGCGATTGTATCGGTAAAATATTGTCTTTGTCGGTCGGGCAAATCCAATCGTAAGAACGCCCGCATTTCCTCAATAATTACGCTTTCCATATCTTAACCCTTTGTAAACCCCTTAAATGCGACGTGGTAAACGTCGTATTGTTTTCCGGTAACATAAAATTCAATCATTCGGTCGTCGTTACCGACGTCGTTTATTGCAATGGTCGGGTATGGTTCCCCCGGCAATTGGTTATAATCGCTTTCAATATCCCTGAACCCCTCCGGGAAATCCGAACGGTCGGCGGAAAAATACCGGGTTAAACTTTCTTTTATCCGGTTCAACATTTCGTCCCCGTTTGGCTCAAAATACGCTTTTATCTTTTATTTTTGGCTTAAACTGTAAAAAGTTTTGTTTTTGGTTCCAATGAAGTTATTTTCTTGGAATTTTCGATTTAAGAGACTTTTGCAAGCGGGACGGGTAAATTATCCACTTTGAAATAAAACGCCCGTAAACGTGCTAAAAATGCGTCAATAGAAAAAAGGGGTTGCAACGCCTTGTTACAACCCCGGTTTATTACTTTTCTATGGTTACGAACTCAACCCCCAATATTCGGGTCGCCGGGTTCTTGCTTACAACGTCAATTTCCCGGTTCTTAATCTTTCGGGTTTTCCAAAGGAACCCCCAAAAGCGTTTATATTGCACCGTTTCCGCTATTAACAGACTATCCCGGTTTATAAATGTTCCGGTAAACGTTCCGTCCGGGGTCGTGCATCCGTTTAAGGAAAACCACGGGTCGGAAATATCAACGCATTTCAAAACGGTTGTCGTCGTATCTCCGGGCAAATAAACAATGCTGTCCCGGACGGTTCCACGTAATTGGGTTATTGTTTCCATTTGCGCCGTTGTTACCGCCTCCAATTCCCGGTTCTTTGTTTGCAGGGTTTTTATTAGTTCTGCATCGCTCGCCCGGTATCTTTCAAACTCTGACAATTTCAGTTCCAAAACCCCAACTTTGGCGGCGTTCAAACTATCTTTTGTTTGGTACCGGGAAACGTCTTGCAATAACGTTTCCGTGTTGGTTCTGTATTTGTCCCTTTCCCCGGTTAACTCATTAATCCGGGAACGTTGCACCCATATTGTCGCAATGGCGGCAACCGCCAAAGCAATTGCCGCTATTATTAGATAGTTTTTCATATTATACGTTTTATTGCGTTATAATGAATTTTGGCGATACGTTCACGCCCGGCGTCCGTCATCATAAAACGGCAATCCTTTTCCGTATCCATGAAAAAGTTTTCGGATAATACCGCCGGGCAAACCGTATGTTTCAGAATATAGAATTGGCTTTCTTTGTCCGGGTCGCCGTCCACATAATCAAAACGCATTTTCCAACCGTCCGGGGCAAACTCTTTTTCCGCTTCTTCACAAAGTACGGTTGCGATTGCATCCGCTTTGGTTTCCCCTACGCTTGTATAACATTCCCACCCGGTGCCGCCTCCGGCGTTTCCGTGAACGCTAAACAAAACGGCGTTGTTGCCGCAATCTGCGTGGATAACGTTTGCACGGCGGCAACGTTCCGGCAATGATACGTCGTTTTCCTCCGGTACCAAAATTTCAAACTTTACGCCATCGGCTTTTAACATCGCCGCAATACGGCGTACAATGTCACGGTTAAACTCCCATTCAAACAATTGGGAACCGTCGCCCCAAACCGGGGAACGTTTCCCGGCGGTTTCTTCGCCGTGACCTCCATCAAGAATAATTACTTTCTGTTTCATAACTCCATTTAAATTTTTTATATGTTTTTACTCATTTTCTTTTTCTCCTTTCTTTTTATTGTTTTTGTCGGGGTCGTCCCCAAATTCTTTTTCCAATCTGTCAATTATCGGTTTCAAATGCGACGGCAAAGCCCTTGTAAACTCCAAACGGATAACATGGTAAATAATACGTAACGCCAAATTCCGGGGGTACGCAATAATCAGATTGCGGAACGCATTTTGCAAATACACATACATAAACACGTATGTTAGTGATTTTACCACGATAACCGCCGCATTTTCATCGCCGCAATTTTTCATTATTACAAAAATCGCCTCCACGATAAACAGATACAACAGAAATTCGCACAATGCGTTTTTAAACTTACGGAACGAAAAGTTTTTGCATCTCACAATCGCAACGCCGTCCGCCCTCATTCCCGCCCAAATATTGAACGCAAACATTACTACTAACGCATAAACAAAACCCTTTGTCGGGGTTAAATACCCAAATAACGGGCTAACCGTGGAAATGGTGATTATACGCCATTGTTCCCAATTCATAAGTCTTTCCATATCAAACATACATGGTTATTCTACATTAAGAAATAGTAGTTATTTCATATGGTTTATTACAAGCCTCTTTAATGCACTTGTTTATCAAACTTATATTATCATCCGTTACGGCGGTACACAATTGTTCTCTGTAATCTCCCACTCCTTGAGATATTCTATAGCTACAGTCTGCGATATCAAGATTGTATATTTTCGCCATAAAAGATTGGAATAAAGTTGCGGCAATCAAATATCTTGTTATGCCAAAATCCGCATGAACGGAATCACGAGTAAAGTCATTCTTGTTCCTCCAGTTCGCCACGTTGTTCATAAACGGATAAGTATCAGAAACGGTAGTCAAATCGGTAATAGTTTCAGCCTCCTGAATAGTTGGGATTGCAGGTGAAGCGGAAGCATAATTTGTAGACTGTCTTAGTTGTGTGACAGTTCTTGCATTCTGAACCGCTGTTCCGGATGGAATGATGAATTTGACATCCGGGCAATTGGATATGCAGTCCTTGTAGTTTTGGGCAATATTACTCCACATACCTATTTGTCTTTCCCTTTGATTGCTGCCATAATCAAGCCACTTGTCATCATCTGCCCCACTTGGTCCATGAGAATCGGAAATGGTATGATATACAGAAAATGCCCATGTCATATTCATCCCAAATACGGGATTACTATAAAGACTTGCTTTTTTACATTTATCTATAAGTTCTTGTACAATATTATTTGTTATTATTCCATCTTCTCCCTTTTCCCAAAATGCAGATTGGTCGGGGTATGGCGATTGATATGCCCCGTTTTGCAGAATAATAAAATTCCATGCTTCATCGGCTAATATCCAATCCATCTTTACCGTGTCATTTGCTGGTGCTGGTTTTCCTTCATCTGTTATATCAGAGCCTGGCTCACTTGACCATTTGCCAGTAGTGCCATTATATTGTTCCCAATCCGTTGCTTGATACTTCCACTTATAGTAAGTGACACCCCGACCTGACTCCCATCTGTTTATAAAAACCTCTAATACTGCAGCCCCAACATATGCGTTGCCAATAATTACATCTTTATTAAAAGACTTACATATATTACCAACCTCTCTCACCGTGTCAACTCCAAACGAAGAGCCTATAAAAAGGATCTTCAATGCTTCTTTGTAGGACGTGCTGTTTTTGTTTTCTAATACCGTTACTCTTTCGCCTAATAGATTTATATTTTCCTTATTGTTTTTCACATTATTATTTACATCCTCAATTTGTTCATAAACGCTCTTTCGCGAATAAGGTATGTTTTGAATAGAAAAGGATTTAAGAAATTCCACCTTATCCCCCTCTATTCTTGAATTAGAAAAATGAAGCCCTAATTTTACCGCCCCATTAGGTTTTATGTACCCTCTGTCATTCGTACCTGTACTTCCTCCGATAGATGTTAATATTCGGTTATTGTCTGCGCCAAAAAATTTAAACACCCATCCATCAAAACTATTTATACCTAATGAATCAAGAATATAAATAACCGTATCATCTTCTATTTCGGAAACATCTAATACTTCTAATGCGCTATTAGTATTATTTGAACGAGGATTGTCTATTAATGAATCTCCAACGTAAGCACTATTGGCATAAGCATTAAGCCATTTAGTAGGCGTATAATTAAATTTAGCGGTATTTATAAACCCTTCAATTTGTCGTTTATTTTCCTCTGACTGCTCCTCTGTCTCTTTACTTCTTTTATCAAGTTCTATTATGTAGTCTACTATCTTTTTAGAAAACATCCCTAAAAAGAAAAAACCATCAATATCACTTATAGTGGATGGTGTAGAAGTATGTATATATAAAAGTTTTGCATTAGCAGACGGTAGAATACCATTCCCCGAATCTTGGTAACTCCAATCCACTTTATTACCGTTTGCGTCTGTCAACTTAATTGTCAATTTATAATCGGCAATTCTCACTTTTTTCCCTTGTGAATTATACATGCTAATAACGTCATTTGTATTTGCGTCAATTTGGTAGGGTACGTTACATCTTAAATACCCATCCGTGCTGGTAGCTTTCGGGGGATTATCTCCTGACCAATTACCAATAACATATTCTGACGCCTTAATACTCAATCCCTCTATTTTATTCTCTAACTTGGTAACTTTTCCCGATGTTGCAATACCCGATTCATTCTTTACCCAAATACCATTTTTATTGGTAAAGATTAGAACTTGGTCGGTCAATTCCACGCCTCCAAAATTAGAGTAAACCCCCGGTTGTGTAGCCAAATAAAAAATATTTTGGTCGGGTGTACCCGGATTTGTTGTTGGTGTTGCAATTCCTGCGAATGTAGAATTATCTCCTACCGTTGAAATAATAGTCAATAAAGAATTTTGCATTATTGTTCCGGTAATTTCTTGGTTCCCGTTTATTTTAATAACATCGGAAATCGCTTGTTTTAATTGTTCGTAATTTCCCATAATCTAATTAATTTAATCGTTGTTAAAATCATTATTGAAATCTCTGTTAAAATCTCCTTTATTTGCTATTATATAGCCACGTCCTATTTTCTTAACGACGGTATTTGTTTTAAATTCAATTTCTACGTTTGCTAAATCTCCCTGCGTTTGCCACTTTGGGGTAATTAGAAACGTATCGCAATAGTATTCCCTGCCGTATTTGTCCGTTATACGAATGTAATCAGCCATTCTAATAAATCTCATAACGTCGCAAAGGAACTCCGGTGCCAATATCGTACATTTAAACGTTTTGACTGATATTTGTTTTTCCGGGAAAAAATACCCGTCCCGTTTTTCGCCATCTTCTTCAAATTCATAATCCGGTTTTCCCAACTCGGTACAAAGGTACAACGTATTTTTGAAATCCGGGTTTTTATATACTATTTGTCCGGCGTCAAACACTAAATTTTCAATGTCCCACCATTGTATTTTTAAGTAACCGGAAACATCTTGTACGACCGTGAACATTTCAGAATACCACGTTTGCACGCCATCCGATAACTTCATATAATATATTCCGTCCAACTGATTTAATGGCATGGATAATATTGCCGGGTATAATATTACATCATATTCCAACGACTGAAACCGGACAACTTGCAATCCGGTTTCCCTCATGTATGTTGTTAT
>QFCE01001839.1_pt1 | contig 47605 bp, 46 predicted proteins | sample 5346091 | NCBI WGS metagenome assembly QFCE01 (sample SAMN09062252, study PRJNA434731) | Human gut metagenome, whole genome shotgun sequencing project. | isolation source: stool timepoint A chromium assembly | host: Homo sapiens | collected 2015 | reverse complement strand
ATACGGCATATGAACTGCAACCGAATCAGGATGTGGATGCCGATTGGCGCATGGATGTGTTTGCTGGCTCCACCTGCTGCCCGGCGCTGGTCAACGGTTACCTGAGCAATCAAAGCGAGACGATGGATGCTTTCCACCAAAACGGCGCGGTGCCGGGGTTCTTCTGCTATCCGGTGGATGGGTTCACCGGCGCAGAGCGGGGCAAAGTTCTGCTCGATTTCCGCGATGCCCTGGAAGAAGCGGTGCGGAAGGCGGCCGGAGAAGATGCTGTTACCTTTGTGGGTGGTGCGTCGGGTCTGCGCTGTGGTTATCTGGACTTTATCGCTTGGGATTTGCCGGCCGTGCTGAACGCCGCGGCAGAATTTTTGGAAACGAGCCCCGTAGCCTGGGCGAATTTTCACACGTTCCGCCGGGATGTAGGTACCGTGCGGCTGATCAATCGCGAAAACGATGCGCCGGTGGTGGATGAACAGACTGGTTCGCTGCTCTCACAGGAGGATATCGCTGCGCTGGCAGCCTTTGAAGAGGGCAGCAGCGGATACTTCGGCCGGATGTGGTCGTATTTGAACGATTTTATCAGTACTGGCGTGGCAGAAGGGCGCTTTACGCAGCAGCAGGCCCGGGAGGACCTTCAGATTGCCTTGTGGTACGCCTATGCCTGGAATAATCTTGACGAATATGATTCTTACTATAAGGCGGCCCAGTGGATGCCGGCTTCGGAGAAAAACGCGCAGGGCTGCGGCACATGGTATTATCGTTATTCTGTGGCGCTGATGTACTGCGGACGGCTGGAAGAGGCATGGCAATATGCCGAGACGGGCGCACAGGAGGAACCGGACTATCCCTGGATCTGGCTGCAGGTAGCGAAACTGCGCAGCCACTTTGGAAATCGGGAGGGCGCTTTGGAGGCTGTGCGGCGCGGCTTGGCGCTGGAGCCGGGCGACCATGAATTCCAGACGCTGGGCCGGGAGATCGAGGCGGGTGCACCTCTGGAAACGATGGAATATCATTGGATTGATCCGGACTGCGACCAGGCGCTGCAGGACGGTTTGGACGAAGGGGCAGACGACAAACGGCGGGCGATTTCCTGTATCGTGCTTGATCCGGAGAGCCTGAAGTGGGTCAAGGAGCTGCTTCAGCCGACGGATTGGGTTGCGGATGCGCCCTATTGCAGTTTTCATATGCCGGTTCAGGATCAGCGCGTGGAAGTGGTGTTCCTGATGAATGAGGCGGGGCTTTCCAAGCTGAAACACACATGGCTGGAAGAGCAGAAAGCCCGGCTGGAGAGCGGGCAGTGGCTGACCCATACGCGGGAGGATGGCAGAACCGGCGCGCTGGAAGCGGTGATGATCGGCCTGGACTATCGGATTGGACTGCTTTACCGTCTGGAAAAGGACGGGACGCGGTTCCAAATTTTCCTGCAGCCGGATGGTACTGCGGCGGAACATGCCATTTGGGAAGAGGAGCCTCCGGAGGCGGGCGGAGAAAAAACGTCTGCAGCGCAGCAGGAGGATGACGATGACCGGACCGGTTCCTTTGTTGGCTTTGTGCTGCTGCAGCAGGCACAGTGGAGCAGGGAACAGCTGATCGGCGATCTGAAAACAGAATGGGGCATCGATGCTGCCGAAGATAAAGCGGAAGAACCGGAGGGCAGCGACGATGTGATGGTCTTTTCCGTGGAAGATATGATGGTGGCGGTCAGCCTGATGCCGGCTCCGGTGCCGGATCATGAAGCGGAGGCCAACGCCGGGAATAACTATATGTGGCCGGAAGCGGTGGAAGCAGCCAGAGCGCATCAGGGCCACCTTATGGTGGCGGTACTGGGGAAGAATGCAGACCTGTTTGAGCGGGGCAAGCTGTTTGTCAAAGTGATGGCCTGCTGCTGCAGGCAGCAATACGCCAGCGGCGTATACACCAGCGGTACCGTGTTTGAGCCGCGGTTTTACCAGTGCTTTGCCGAGATGATGAAAGAGGACGAGCTGCCCATTTTCAACTGGATCTGGTTTGGTCTGTATCGCACCGAACAGGGTGTGTGCAGTTATACCTACGGCATGGATGTGTTTGGGAAAGAGGAAATGGAGGTGCTCGATGCTGCCGCCCAGCCTTCTGAGGTGCGCGATTTTCTTGCCAGTCTGGTGTCCTATGTGCTGGGGTGCGATGTGACGCTGCAGGACGGTGAGACCATCGGGTTTTCGCCGGAGGACAAGCATTCGATCACCCGCGGGCCCGGCGTGTCGCTGCCGGGAACCACTTTGAAAATCAGCTACGAAGCGATGGAAGAATGAACAGGTATTGCGGCGGGAACGCGGGGCGTCTGCAGCGCTGCCCTGCGCTGCTGCAGAATGGGAAAGGAGCGTGAGGCAATGTTGCCCGAAGTGTACAGTGAAGAAGAAAGAAAAGCGGTGGAGGAGCATATCGAGGCATGTTTTGGGGCCTTTGAAACGGTGCTGCATGAGGTGGTATCGCCGGACATCCATGTGGACGTCTGCGTGATTCCGCCGGCGAAAGACCGGAACTATTACACCCTGGTGACTATGGGGATGGGCGCCCATCGGATGAACGTGCCGGCGGAACTGGCGGAATATAAGCTGGAACGGGCGGAACTGGCGATTGCGCTGCCTGCGGACTGGAAAGTGGATCAGGAAGCTTTCCGGGACGAGCGATGGTACTGGCCGGTTCGGCTGCTCAAAACCCTGGCCCGTCTGCCAGGCGAGTGTCACACCTGGCTGGGCTGGGGGCATACGGTAGACAATCAGGAGCCGTTTGCGCAGAATACGGAGTTGTGTGCATCTATGCTCATCGCGCCGCAGCATGTGAAGGAGGGCGGCGAGGTGTGTGCCCTGCCCGGCGGCGGGGAAGTCAATTTTTATCAGCTGCTTCCCCTGTATCGGGAGGAAATGGAGTTTAAACAGGCCTATGATGCCGAAGCGCTGCTGGATGAGATGGCCGGCGTGAGTTTTGTGGTGCAGCCGGATCGGGCCGACGCGTTTTCCGCCGGTGTGTCAGAGGAGGAATACCAGGCGCTGCTTATGGACGACGCTGCATGGCATTTGGAGGATCTGCGCGAAAAACATCTGCCGGTGGAAGAAATTACAGCCTATAACCATCTGGCCATATATCTGCGTTGGTGTATGGAGCATCAGCTGATGGGCGAGGTGTTTTTGGAGCGGTATCCGGACGTGACAGCCCGGCTTCAGGCAGATCCGGAACACACCGATTTGCGCCCCTTCCTCCGCGATGAACTGGATGGGAAGCTGCTGCGGGTTTACTTTAATGATCCGGGCGAGGCGTTTTCGCACTATTATTACGGTAGCGGCGACGCGCCCTATTTCCCTTCGGATATTGACGATTACGCACTGCATTATTTCGGTGCGGAGCGTTATCATTCCGATGAATTCCAGGACGAGGCGTATCTGTTTATTCCCTTTGACGAAGCGTACTATCAGGCCATGGCGGAGCGGATAAACCAGCGCTGGGAGGCATGGCAGCATCAGGGGGCGGACACTGCGGACGAAGAGTCTGAACCTTCCGCGCTGGCGAAAGCTATGATGGAATATCTCGAGTATGAGTGCCAGTATTTTCCGCCCATGCTGGACGACGACCCCATTATTGCCGCGCTGAGCTATGCCCGGCGGCGCGGACTGCGGGAGGGATTTGTCCCCATGCTGATCGCGGTGGATGAAACGCTGTGGGAGTGTCTGGTCATGAACTCCGGGGAGCGTCAGGATGAGACGCAAGACGATACCTTTGACTTCGACTGCGTGACGCAGTACCGCAGGGCGATTCTGTCACAACCGGTGAAAAACGGTCGAATGGTTTTGGAGCGCCGGTGCGGCGAACGCAGAAGCGAAGCGGAGGACGATGCGATGGACTGGGATACGGAGGTGCTGGGCGAAATGGCTGGCGGTGGGGTAAATGACCGCTTCCTGGGCTATTGGGACTACGAAACCCGGAAAACCATGCCCCTGATATTGGCGCATATCCCGGTCAAGCATCCGTGGGAAGTGTTTGCCTATCTGCCCTTTGGCGGCTGGAATGAATGTCTTGACACAGATGAGTTGATGGCGGTGACGAAATACTGGTTTGAGCAGTACGGCGCAGTGCCGGCGGTGATGACGCATGATGTGCTGGAATTCGATCTTCCGGCGCCTGTTCCGCAGGAGCGGGCCATGGAAGTGGCGCAGGAGCAGTATGCGTTTTGCCCGGATGTGGTGGACCAAGGCGGGGAGGATGCCACGGTGGGCGCCCTGGCGGATACGCTGCGGCAGTCGGACAAGTGGTATTTCTGGTGGGATTGACAACCGGCGTACAGCGGCTGAAACGACGGAGGAGCAGCAGAGAAAGGAATCGTGGAAATGGGACTTGACATTTACGCCGGAACACTGACCCGATATTATGCGCACAACTGGAAAACGGTGGTGCAGCAGTGGGCAGAGAAAAACGGCTGGGGCTTTCAGCGCGTTACGCCGGAAGGAGATGCGATTGCGCAGGAGGAAGAGCTGACGCCCACTGAGATTCAGAAGGCGATAGAGCACTGGCGCGACGGAATTCTCGAAGCCCTCGTCACGGAGGGCCAGCCGCCGTTTCCGGCCTGGACGGAAGATAACGAAACGCCCTATTATACCGACAAACCGGATTGGGATGCATTTGAAGCGCTGCTGCTGTTCGGCGCCTGTCGGATTTATGACATGCCGGTGCCGGAGCAGTTTCCCAAACACGGGCAGTTTGAGCAGTTTGAAGCGGCCGGGCGCATGCAGGCGGATGAGAACATGAATTGGTCCCTTTTCACGGGGGCCGTCTGGTGGCTGCCGCTGGAGGAGTGCTTTGTGTTCCGCGCACCGCTGCCCACCGGCGACGAAGCGGTGCTCGGCACGGCCGGGACGCTGCTGGCGGAGCTGAAGCGTATCAACGAGTTGTCCTGGCAGGCGGATGAGAAGGAGATCTGCGCCTGGAGCCGCACAGAGGGGTATCCGGCAGAGGCAGAGGTGGGGCAGGGCGGTGTGCTCACCAAACAGAATATCCCGGCGCACACGCGCTTTGATACGGAGTCTCTGGCAAAATTTGCGTTTTCGATCTTATATCAGGCGGCGCGCTTTTCCCTGGCGCAGCGGGTGCCGGTGCTCCTGGATTATTGAGGAGGCGGAACAATGGGCTTTGATGTGAGTTTTCACCCCATTTCCCCCGCAGAAATGGACATGTGGTATTTTACGCCGCTGGAATGGGTGCGGCAGGGGCAGAAGGACAAAGTACTGGATCTGGCGGAGCAGTATGGCATGGAAGCGTTTTATGCGCAGAAGTATCTCAGTGTGCTGCAGGCGGGTGCCGCTGTGGAGGAACAGGAGCTGTTTGACAAAAGCCACGGCTTCTACCTGGCGGTGGTGCAGGGCTTTTTCCTAACGTATTATTACACTCGGGGCAGCGCCTTTTCCTTTCTCATTGAAGAAAAGCCGGTCTATCGGCGCTATACCACGCCCTGGTGCGGCGTGACGCCCCGCGCGTTTCCCAATCCGGCGGAAAACGGCATTGTGGAAAACTACTGTGCCGGCGTTTATCTTGCTCCAGCGCAGGTTGTGCAGCTGCTGGAGGATTTGGAGCGCGATCCCAAGGTGCGTTCGGATCTGGAACGGCAATGGTGCGGAGACCAGCTGCCAGTGCTGGTAAAAGCGCTGCAGGCGGCCCGGGAACAGGAACGCGGGCTGTTGGAGGCCACGGAAGTTGTGGAGCCGAACCCTATTTCGCCCAATGAAAGCTGCAGTTATTCCAATCTGTTCCACTGCGATAAAGACGGGGTGTATCTGTTTCTTGACACGGCCCTGAAACAGCTTGTCCAGGCGATGGAGGAATCGAAATGAACGCTGAAACAGGATTTTCTCAGGAGGGATTTGATGCCGTTTCCCGTGCGCTCGAGAGGCTCTATTCCGGCCAGGAAGGTATTTTTTACCGTACGGTGATCCCTTATGCTCTGGGAGGCAAGGACCCGCTGGACGGCATAGAGGTTTGGAAAAGCGAACATGGCGTCCCCCACTGGCACTATGTCACTTACGGGTTTACAGAGCTTTACGAAAAAGAGAGCGACATTTCTCAGGAGAGCGGTTACGGGTTTGAACTGACCTTCCGTCTGAAGCGGGGAGCGGAAGAGCAGCCGCCGGCCTGGCCGGTGAACCTGCTGCAGAACCTGGCCCGGTATGTGTTTTCTACCGGCAATGGTTTTGGGCCGGGCCATCATATGAGCTGCAATGGTCCGATTGCTCTGGATACCGACACGAAATTGACGGCACTGGGCTTTCGCGTGGACCCGGAACTGGGAGAGCTGGACACGCCCAACGGCCATATGCGCTTTTTGCAGGCCGTGGCTCTCACCGGCGACGAGATGGAGGCCATGATGTGCTGGGATGGGCAGCGTTTTCTGGAGGAGCTGGAGCGCTGCATTCCGTTGTGTCTTACCGATCTGAAGCGCGTTTCGCAGATGGGGCAGGCGGCGTTTTCCGAAGCCTGGAAGGCTGGTGTGGAGCGGGATGGATCATCCGTTGGCGTTCTTTATCTGGACGAGGTGGAAGCGCAGCTGGAGGACGGCTGCGGGTACCTTCGTCTGGGAGCCGGCCGTGCTCCGCTTCTGGCCCGCATGCTTCGGGCGCGGGTGGGAAAGGGGCGGGATCTGTGTCTGTACGGCCGGGACAGCACAGTCCGCTTTCGTTCCGGTGTGCGGCCGGTGCTGGCGTGGGAAGACGGTATCCTGACTGTGACGCTGGATGAGGCAGCAATGGAGGAACTGTGTACGGTGCTCCCATTCCATGCGGGGAAATATCCCTTGTCCGCTGTGCCGCTAAGCATTGTGTTGATTCCTACGCGGATCACCGATGCGGAGGGACATGTGCTGGAAGTAATTGAATAAAAGAGGAAAAGCCGATGGATCCGGCGTTTCTGGACCGACTGGCACTTTCGTATGGGCTATACGCTGTACCGGCTGAGTCGGGAGAAAGAGGCGCTGCCGTATTTTCACAGGGTGCTGAATCTGATCCCAGACGGCGCGCAGACGAAAAAATTTTTCGCCGGACTGCATGCGCAGCACTGCCGCGCCGTGGAGGGGAAATACGGCGAAGCGGACAGAAAAACATGGTATTGTTGGCCAATATCTGGTATAATAACAACAGGAAGCAAAGCGTGGAAAGAACCGGAGGGAACGGTGCGCCGGTTCGGTGCCTGAAGGGAACCGGCGGCCGGGAGAGGAAGCATGCCCGGACAGCGCAGAGATGTGAAAGGAGGAGTTCCATGAAAGTTGTTATCGTCGGCGGCGTGGCGGGCGGAGCCACCGCGGCAGCCCGAATCCGTCGCCTGGATGAATATGCGGAGATTGTGGTGTTTGAGCGAACAGGATATGTGTCCTATGCCAATTGCGGCCTGCCCTATTATATCGGTGGTGTAATTGCCGATCCGGCGGAGCTAACGCTGCAGACGCCAGAGCGTTTTCGTGCGCGCTTCGGCATTGACGTGCGGGTGCGCCACGAGGTCACCGCGATTTATCCGGAACGGAAAGCCGTTCGTGTGCAGAATTTGGATACCGGCACCGTGTTTGAAGAACATTACGACAAGCTGCTGCTCTCACCAGGGGCGCAGCCCACGCAGCCTGAGCTGCCCGGCGTGGAAGCGGAGCGGGTGTTCACGTTGCGCACCGTGGAAGATACGCTACGTATCCGCGCGTTTGTAGAGCGGGAGAAGCCGCGCTCCGCGATTTTGGCGGGCGGCGGATTCATCAGCCTGGAGTTGGCGGAAAACCTGCGGGAACTGGGCGTCGATGTGACCATCGTTCAGCGTCCGGCGCAGTTGCTCAATCCGCTGGATCCTGAGATGGCCAGCTTTATTCATGCCGAAATGCGCCGCAGGGGCGTCCGGCTGATGCTCGGGCATTCCGTGACTGGGTTCCGGGAGGAACACGGCGGCGTGCAGGTACTTTTAAAGGGAGAACCTTCCCTGCGGGCTGACATGGTGGTACTGGCCATCGGCGTGACAACGGATACACGGCTGGCCCGGGAAGCAGGGCTGGCGCTGGGCCGAAAGGGCAGCATTGCAGTCAACGAACGCATGGAGACCTCGGCCAAAGATGTTTACGCCGTGGGTGACGCGGTAGAAATCTGGCATACGGTCACCGGGCAGAAAACGCTGCTGTCTCTGGCAGGTCCGGCCAATAAGCAGGGACGCATTGCGGCGGACAATATATGCGGCGGCAGCAGCGTCTACCGCGGTGCGCAGGGTTCCTTTGTACTCAAGCTGTTTGACCTGACTGCGGCGGCGACGGGTATCAATGAGCAAACGGCGCGGGAGGCCGGCATCGGGTGTGATAAAATCTATCTCTCCCCCTCCAGCCACGCGGGGTATTATCCCGGCGGCCAGGCCATGACCATAAAGGTTGTTTTTGAAACAGGAACGTTCCGTCTGCTGGGCGCGCAGATCGTGGGTAGAGAAGGGGTGGACAAGCGCATCGATGTGCTGGCTGCCGCCATCCGCGCAGGCATGACCGGGCCGGAGCTGAGCGAGCTGGATCTGGCGTACGCGCCGCCTTATTCATCGGCTAAAGATCCGGTAAATATGGCCGGCTTTATGATGGAAAATCTGGCCGGTGGGCTGCTGCAGCAGTTCCACTGGGACATGATCGACACCCTTCCCAGGGATGGCAGCATTACGCTGTTAGACACCCGGACGGCAGAGGAATACGGCTCCGGCCACGCCAGGGGCTTTGTCAATATTCCGCTGGACGAGCTGCGGGGGCGGCTGACAGAGCTGTGCGCCGGCAAGCCTGTGTATGTGATGTGCCAAAGCGGCCTGCGCAGCTATCTTGCCTGCCGCATGTTGGCGCAGCGGGGCTTTTCCTGCTTCAATTTCTCCGGCGGCTACCGGCTGTACGCATCGGTTAAAGAAGAGCAGGCGGCGGCGGAGCAGACGCTGCCTTGCGGCATGAACCGGACGTGCGTGTAATCCGGCGGAAAAAAGCTGCTTTGCAGGGGTATACTAAAAAACAGAGCACGGTGCTGCAGTTGTGATGCCTGCGTTTTTGGCGGTACGGCTGGGAACTGCGGTGGAATAGGGTATAGGCGCACAAACAGAAGAACAGAGGAGGCAGTTCAATGGAACATATTTACGATATGGTTATTATCGGCGGCGGCCCAGGCGGGTACACCGCTGCGCTGTACGGTGCCCGGTCTGGGTTGGATACACTGATTTTGGAAAGGCTCTCCGCCGGCGGGCAGATGGCGCTGACCGATCAGATTGATAACTATCCGGGATTTGAGGACGGAATCGACGGTTTTTCCCTGGGTGAAAAAATGCTGCGCGGCGCAGAGCGGTTCGGTGCGCAGACAAAGATGGCGGAGGTGCGTGCCGTCCGGCTGAACGGCGCGGTGAAAGAGATTGAAACCGCCGGCGGCACGCTGTATGGACGCACGGTGATCCTTGCCACCGGTGCGACGCCCCGGGCGCTGGGCGTTGCGGGAGAACAGGAGCTGATCGGCCGCGGCGTCAGTTACTGCGCTTCCTGCGACGGCATGTTTTACCGGGGCAAGACGGTGGTGATCGTCGGCGGCGGAAACACCGCAGCGGCAGACGCCATCCTGCTCTCGCGCATTTGCGAGAAGGTGTTCGTTGTGCACCGGCGCGATACCCTGCGCGCCACAAAAATCTATCATGAGCCGTTGATGAAGGCTGAGAACATTGCGTTTTGCTGGAACAGCACGGTGAGCGAACTGCTCCACGGGGACAAGCTGACTGGCGTGAAGGTGCGTAATATCCAGACCGGCGAGGAAACGGAAATTTCCTGCGACGGCCTGTTTGTGTGCATTGGCCGGGAGCCGGCGTCGGAATTGGTCAAAGGTCAGCTGGAACTGGACGGTGCGGGTTATATCGTAGCCGACGAGTCTACCCGAACCAGCCTGCCCGGCGTGTATGCCGTGGGCGATGTGCGCACAAAGGCGTTCCGGCAGGTGGTCACCGCTGTGGGCGACGGCGCTACGGCAGCCTACTACGCGGACGAATATCTGACCGAGACCAAGCAGGCACAGGAGGACGGCGCGCTTGATCGTTGAACTGCTGCTGAGCGATGCAGGAAAACTGCTGGCCGGACTTATGCTTCCGCTGTTGGGTACAACGCTGGGAGCGGGGACCGTGTTTTTTTTGAAGAGGGAGCTTCAGCCGGCGGTGCAGAAAACCTTACTGGGCTTTGCCGCCGGTGTGATGATCGCGGCCTCTGTATGGTCGCTGCTGATCCCGGCCATTGATATGGCCGAAGCGTCCGGCGTTGTCGCGTGGGTGCCGGCTGTGGCCGGTTTTCTGAGCGGTGTGGGTTTCCTCCTTCTGCTGGACACCTTTGTGCCCCATCTTCACCTGGATACGGAGCGCCCGGAGGGAAAAGCCTGCGGCTTGGGCAAATCTTCGATGCTGATGTTGGCGGTTACGCTGCATAATATCCCGGAGGGGATGGCGGTGGGTGTAGTGCTGGCCGGCATGCTGTCGGGTGGTGCGATCAGCGCCGCTGCGGCATTTACACTGGCGCTCGGTATCGCCATTCAAAACTTTCCGGAGGGAGCTGTCATTTCCATGCCTCTGGTGGGATCCGGGCTAAGTCGGCGTAAAGCTTTTGGGTATGGCTTTTTGTCCGGAGTGGTGGAACCGCTGGGGGCAGCGGCTACCATCCTTCTTACCGCCTGGATCACGCCCATCCTTCCGTATATCCTCGCCTTTGCCGCCGGCGCCATGATCTATGTGGTTGTGGAAGAGCTGATTCCGGAGGCTCAGGCGGGCGATCATTCCAATGTAGGCACCATCGGTGCGGCGCTGGGCTTTGCGCTGATGATGCTGCTGGATGTGGCTTTGGGATAAAGCGCGCTGCGCAAACGAAAACAACCTCGGTGGCTATTCATGCACCGAGGTTGTTTTATCTGTTTCAGAATGCGTGCCGCCGCCGCTCAGGCCAGGAATTTGTCATACAGGCCGAAGAAGAAAATAAACAGCACGATCACCGGCAGGATATAGGTGAGATAAGGCCGCGCCCAATTGGGCATTTTCAGGCCTGTTCCGGTGTTGGCTTCTTTTTGGAACTTGTCCCAGCCCCAGCCGTAACGGCTGACGCAGAACAGCAGATATACCAGTGAGCCCAAAGGCAGGAACAGGTTGCTGACGAGGAAATCCTCCAGATCCATAATGGTGCCGCCGAATACGGCGAAACCGTCCCAGCTCCATAGATTGTAGCCCAGTATGCAGGGCATCGACAGGAGAATAATCAGCACCAGATTGACAAAACCCGATTTGCGGCGGCTGCAGCCGGTCAGTTCCATACCGCAGCAGATGATGTTTTCAAATACGGCGAACACTGTGGACAGAGCCGCAAAAGCCATAAACAGGAAGAAGAGGCTTCCCCAGAAGCGTCCCATGAACATATTGGCAAAAATGTTGGGCAGCGTGATAAAAATCAGGTTGGGACCGGAGGTCTGATCTACATGATAGGTGAAACAGGCCGGAAAAATGATCAGCCCTGCAGTGATGGCGACAAAGGTGTCCAGCACGACCACGCGGGCAGATTCACCCAGCAGGGAGTGCTCTTTGCCAATATAGCTGCCGAAAATTGCCATGGCGCCGATACCAAGGCTCAGCGTGAAAAAAGCCTGGTTCATGGCGCTCACCAGCGTACTGATTACGCCGACTTCCTGCATCCGTGCAAAGTCCGGCAGCAGATAGAAAGAAAGCCCCTCTTTGGCACCGGGCAGGAAAAAGCTGTTGATCGCCAGGATCACCATAATGGCCAACAGCGCCAGCATCATGATCTTGGTGATTCGTTCCAGGCCGCTCTGCAGGCCTCGGATGCAGACCAGAATGCCGATTACGACCACCACGACCATCCAGAACGTCATTACGCTGGGGTTGGCCAGCACGTCTGCAAAGACCCCTTCCACAGCGGCGGCGTCCAGTCCTTCAAAACGGCCGGCGGCGGTCAGATAAAAATAGTGCAGCATCCAGCCGGCAACTGTGGTGTAGAACATCATCAAAAGATAGCAGCCGATCAGGGTGATATAGCCGTGGATATGCCATTTCTGCCCGGGTTTTTCAAGGGCCTGGTAAGCCCGCACGGGGCTTTTCTGGCTGGCGCGGCCCACGGCAAATTCCATGCTCAGAATTGGCAGGCCGAGGATGATCAGGAAAATAATATAAAAAAGCACGAAAGTACCGCCCCCGCCCTGGCCGGCAATGTACGGAAATTTCCATACGTTTCCAATGCCGATGGCGCAGCCTGCGGAAAGCAGGATAAATCCCAGTCTGGAACGCAATTGATCTCGTTTCATGGTGTATACCTCCCCCTATTGCATTTTCTGATTGTACCATAAAAGGTTGGAAATTGATAATAGGATAATCCCATGTTATAATTGCGTTATCTTATAATACGGGGGAGTTTCCATGAATACAACCCAGTTGGAATATTTTGTCAGTGTGGCGGAGCTGCACAGTTTTACAAAAGCAGCGCAGAAGCACTATGTGTCACAGACAGCGGTTACGCAGCAGATTCAAAACCTGGAGGAAATTCTGAATACTACGCTGTTTGACCGCAGCAAGCGGCCCATTCAGCTGACCGACGAAGGAACCATGCTGCTTACGGACGCCAAAGCGATTTTGGAGCGGATGTACGGTGCTGTTGCGAAACTGTCCAATGTGTCCAGCAGCATCGGCGGTTCCCTGCGCATCGGATATACAAAAGGTTACGAGCGCAGCAGTCTGTCCGCGATGCTGCGACGCTATCACCGGGATTACCCCAATGTGTTTCTTTCCTGCTGCCGTCACAATAGCAAGGAATTGACCGAAGCGCTGTTGTCCGGCGCGCTGGACATGATTTTCACTTGGGATCACGACCCGATTATGGCCATGCCTCAGATCGAATATGTGGAAGTGGAGCACTCATCGTTGGATGTGGTGCTCTACAACGCCCACCCGCTTGTGTACCGTTCGTTCCTGCGCCGGGAAGATTTGAGGGAGGAAAAGTTCATTTATCTGACGCCCTCAGGCACCATTTGCGACGATAGCTATATCCGCCTTTACCAGGAAGCGGGGTATGAACCGAATATCATCTATTACACGGACGATATCGACAGTATTTTGATGATGGTCGCCGCAGAGGAGGGGATCTCAGTGATGCCGACGTATATTACACGAAAACTGTATCACACGGAAGGCATTGTATGTGTTCCGCTGCGGGGCGAGCAGGAGTGCGCCGCCATTCTCGCGGTGTGGAAAGCGGACCGTGCCAACCAGCGCCTGCAGGAATTCAAAGAATATCTGCACCGATGAGCGCTGGATTGGGCCGGCCTTTTGGCGCTGGCCTTGCAGCACTGCAGCAACGGCAGGATGAAACGCTATCTCTGCGGGCGGTTCTGTCAACAGAATCTGGATGTCCTGCGGAAGATCCTGCACCGGGCGCAGGTGGTAGAAGGAGATGCTGAAACGCGCAACAAAACCTTTCAGGTCATTGTCTTCGGCGTGCTGGCGGAAGTGAAAAGGGAAAACACAGAAGGGGCTGATTTCCCCCAAGCCCCCAAGGTTTAGATGCCGTAGACCTCTTTGGCCATGTTGAAAGCGGCCCAGGCTTTGGGCCAGCCGGCATAAAAGGCGGCATGGGTCAAAACTTCTGCCATTTCTTCCTGTGTGACGCCGTTATTTTTGGCATTCTCCAGATGAAAACGGAACGAAGAATCCACCAGCCCCTGTGCCATCAGGGCCACTACGGTAACGAGAGAGCGATCCCGCAGGGAAAGCTGTGCTTCCCGGCTCCAAACCTGTCCGAAGAGGATATCATCATTCAGTTCAGCAAATTTTGGGGCGAAAGCGCCCAAGGCGTCTCGGCCTGCTGTTACTTTTTCCATTTCTGTACGTCCTTTCTGAAATTTAATGGGTTAGGGCAATGTGCAGTAAAACTGTATCGGCAATCGCCTCCAGCCATTCGCTGGAGACGCCCTCTGCAGGAGCTTCCGCCGCCAGGTGGGGGAAGCAACTGTCCGGTGCAGCGCCGTGCCAGTGTTTTGCTTCATGGGGAATTGGCGCCACATCACCGGGATGCAGTTCCCGAACCGGGCGGCCCCAGTGCTGGTAATATCTGCGCCCTGTGTTGATTTTGCGCGGTGTAAGCCACTGCGGGCTGACGTTTGCAGCAGCTTTATTGTAGAACGGTGCGGCTTGACAGGGAAGAGAGAAACCGTTAAGATAGTATCAACCAATAGTTTAAGCCGAAGGGGGCGGCGAAATGTACCATCCGCATCTGAAAGCGTTTTTGTGTGTGGCGGAGTGCGGCAGTTTTTCCAAAGCGGCGGAAAAACTGTTTGTATCTGCCACTGCGGTGATGAAGCAGATGAATCAGCTGGAAGCGCATCTGGGACTGCACCTGCTGGAGCGAACGAACCACGGTGTCGTTTTGACGCCGGCGGGGGAATCTGTCTGCCGGGACGCCCGTTTTCTTGTGGCTTATTCGGAGGAAGCTCTGGCCCGGGCCAGAGCGATAGAGGGACAGACCGCGAGTATTCTGCGGGTGGGCACGTCCATTTTGAATCCCTGCGGGGTATTTATGGATCTGTGGCAGAAGGTGAGCGGACAATTTCCGCAGTATAAGGTGCAGATTGTGCCGTTTGAGGACGATCACAGAGGGATTCTGTCCGTCCTCGACCATATGGGGCAGAGCATCGATTTTCTGGCAGGGGTGTGCGACAGTGCTCAGTGGCTGCGGCGGTGCCGCTTTTATCCGTTGGGCGTTTACCAAAAGTGCGTGGCGGTGCCGCTGGGGCATCGCCTGGCGCAGCGGGAGTGTTTGACGCTGCGGGATCTGGAGGGAGAAACGCTGATGATGGTGCGCCGGGGCGATTCTGCCGTCAATGATCGGATCCGGGATGCGCTGGAGCGGCAGCACCCTGCCATACGCATCGAAGATACCGAGCCGTTTTACGACATTTCCGTTTATAACCGCTGCGTGCAGCAGGGAAATCTACTGCTGAATGTGGAGTGCTGGAAGAATGTGCATCCGCTGCTGCGCACTATTCCCGTGGATTGGGCGTATACCATCCCTTATGGCCTGCTCTATGCCAAGGAGCCGCCGGAGCGGGTGTGTGCGGTCCTGCGTGCGCTGGATGCGCTGGGGCAGGCGGAGAAAAACGGATTATAATATGCCGCATGCTGTGCGGAAAAAGGAGGAACCCGATATGCCAATGGACGCTGCGACCTTGGGCGCTGCCGCGCAGGAAATGCGCAAGGCACTTGTGGGGGCGCGAATTGATAAAATCCAGCAGCCGACCCGGGATCAGATCGTTATGCTGCTGCCCCGGGGACAGCGGCTGCTGCTCAACGCCGGGGTCAACCAGCCGCGGCTGCAGCTCACCGGGCTGCTGCGGGAGAATCCTGCGCAGCCGCCCATGTTCTGCATGTTGTTGCGCAAGCATCTGACCGGGGCCAGGCTGATTGAAGTTACGCAGCCGGAGATGGAGCGCGTAGTCTGCCTGCATCTGGAGGGCCGGGACGAATTGGGTGAACTGTGCCGCCGCACCCTGGTGCTGGAGGCCATGGGCCGACAGGCGAATCTGATTCTGCTCGACGACGGGGGGCGCATTGTGGACTGTATGCGCCGAGTGGATTTGGATGTTTCCGATCGCCGCCAGCTGCTGCCGGGCCTGTTTTATCGTCTGCCGCCTGCCCAGGCGGATAAGCGGTCTCCGCTGTCTCTGGCGGAGGGGGAATTTGCCGCCCTTCTTTCCGGTGTGGAGGAGGATGAGCCGCTGCATCGCTGGTTGCTGCGCTCCTTTTTCGGACTCTCGCCTCTGGTGTGCCGGGAGCTGGTGTACCGTTCCTGCGGCAGCACCGACGCCCCGGCGGCCGCGCTGGACGAGGTGCAGCGCAGCCGCTTGTGCGCGGCGTGGGATGATCTGCTTCGGCGCATCCGGGAAGAAGAGTATGCGCCGACGATGCTGGTGCAGCAGGGAAAGCCTATGGACTATTCCTGCTTTCCGATCGCGCAGTACGAAGGTGCGGCGGAGGCGGTATCCTTTGGGAGTATGGGGGAACTGCTGGACGCTTTTTACGAAACCCGGGAGCGGGCCGAGCGGGTGCGGCAGCTGGGCCACGATCTGCGCCAGACCGCTACGGCGGCCCGGGACCGCGTACGCCGCAAGATTGCAGTGCAGGAGAAGGAATACCAGACCACCCAGAACCGCGACGCCCTGCGTCGCGCCGGGGATTTAATCACGGCCAACCTTTACCGCATGGAAAAGGGAGTCTCCGTCCTGGAGGCAGAGGACTATTATCAGGAGAACATGCCGGTAGTACAGATTGCCCTGGATCCCCTGCTTACGCCGCAGCAGAACGCAGCAAAATATTATAAACGCTACAACAAAGCCAAGACAGCCGAGAAGGTGCTTCGGGAACAGATTGAAAAAGGAAAAGTGGAACTGGAGTATCTTGAAAGTATTCTGGAAGAGCTTTGGGAAGCGGAAGGCGAGCAGGACTTCCGCGACATCCGTGCTGAATTGAAAGACGGCGGGTATCTCAAGCAGCATAAGGGTGAAAAAAAGCAGATCAAACGTGCTTCCAAGCCTCGCCTGTTCCATTCCAGTGCCGGGCTGCGTATCAGTGTAGGCCGCAATAACCGGCAGAATGACTTGCTTACTTGCAAGGAGGCGGCCCCCGGCGATCTTTGGTTTCATACCCAGAAGATCCATGGTTCTCATGTGATCCTGCACACCGCCGGGCAGCCGGCCGACGAGCAGAGTATGCGGGAGGCGGCGCAGCTGGCTGCCTATTATTCCCGTGCGCGGGAGAGTCAGAATGTACCAGTGGATTACACGCCGGTGCGCTATGTGAAAAAACCGGCGGGGGCAAAGCCTGGCATGGTGATTTACACGACGTACCGCACCGTTTATGTTACGCCGGAAGAGAGTCAGGTGAAAACACTTCGGGAGGAATGAATAAGGATGATCGAACGGGTGGATGAGGGGAAGCAGGCTTATCTCCCGCTCCTCCTGTTGGCCGATGAACAGGAGGACATGATCGAGCGCTATCTGGACCGGGGCGCATTGTACGTGCTGCGCGAAAATGACATGGTACTGGCCGTATGTGTGGTGACGGAAGAAGGCGGCGGCATTTTTGAGGTGAAAAATCTGGCGGTGGCGCCGGAACATCAGAGAAAGGGGTTGGGCCGGGCTATGCTGGATTTTGTGCAGGTACGTTATCGGGGCTGCGGCCGCTTCCTGCAGGTCGGTACCGGAGAAAGTCCGCTGACGGTCCCGTTTTATCAGCGCTGCGGCTTTGTTTATTCCCACCGTATTCCGGATTTTTTCACGCAGTACTATGACCATCCCATTGTAGAAGCCGGCGTGCGGCTGGAAGATATGGTTTATTTTCGGCGGCCGCTGTAATGACGCTGCCTCGACCGCTTTGGCGGGATTTCTTGGATGGGCATGAGGTAGGATACAAGGCGGATGTGTGCGTTACCGGCTGCAGGAAAGACAAAGTGTGGCAAATGTGCTATGCTGGAGGGGAAACATCCGATTGTATTCATGATATTTGTCTGGAACAGAGCAGGGAGGAACAACGGATTGAAACAGGAAGCGTTTGCCGGACAAAAGAATATATACCCAGTGCCGCCGCAGGCGGTGCTGAACGTAGATGTCCTGCTGCAGGAGGTCATTGCCCAGGCAAAGACGCTGCATATCCCGGTGTCGGAACATATCCAGCCCCATGTGCGTATTAACCGGCGTGCCACGGGCCGGTTCGGTGCCTGTTTTGCCGATCGGAGGACGGGCACGTTTCAAATTGAAATATCCGACGTGCTGCTGACGGCACGGCGGCAGGTATGCTGCCAGACGTTGGCTCATGAGGTGCTGCATACCTGCTACGGCTGCCAAAACCATAAAAAACGCTGGCAGCAGTATGCCGAGCGCATGAACTGTGCGTATGGCTATGCCATCGCCCGTACGGACAGTCCGGAACGGCTGGGGGTGGAGAATAAACGGGTGGTGCGTTATTTGGTGCGCTGCGGCGGATGCGGAGCGGAGATTCCCCGCGCGCGGCGTTCCCGTTTGGTGGAGCACCCAGAGGAGTTCCGCTGCGCCAAATGCGGCGGAACGCTAACGGTGGAGCGTGTGGCGGAGCAGAAGTCATGACATCGGAACGTTATGAAAAGCTCGTAGCGCCGTTGCGGCGCCATCCCCGGGCTGTCGCCGCGCTGGCGGGGGTGAATCAGGCATTGACTGCGCTTTGTTATACAGTTTACCCGTTGTTGCTTCTTTTCCTTCTGGGGGAGAGGGATGCGCGATTTTGGCGCTGTCTGTTGGTGCCGGCGGTTTCCTTTGCCGCCGTCACGCTGTTCCGCTCGGCCTGTAACGCGCCCCGTCCCTATGAGCAAGGGATTGACGCGCTGCTGAAAAAGAAGCGGACGGGCCATTCTTTTCCCAGCCGCCATGTATTTTCTGCAGTGATGATCGCTGTCACAGCGGCTTATCTGTTACCGGCGCTGTCTGTACCGCTTTTTGTGGCAGCGGCCTTGCTGGCGCTGATTCGTGTGCTGGGTGGGATTCATTATCCCAGGGATGTTTTCTGTGGAGCGCTCTTTGCACTGATCGCCGGCGGAATCGGCTTTTGGCTGATCCCCTGAAAAACAGAAAAACAGGAACCGATCCTGACACGATCGGTTCCTGTTTTTGTTTGCCATATTCACCGGCGGCCTCCAAAGCCGCCGCCGCGGGAGCCGCCTCCAAAGCCACCGCCCCGGTGGCCTCCGCCGAAACTTCCGCCCCCGAATCCGCCGCGGCCTCCGAAGCCGCCGCCCCGGTGACCGCCTCCGCCAAAGCTTCCGCCGCCAAACCCGCTGCGGCCTCCGAAACTGCCGCCCCGGTGGCTGCTTCCGCTGAAACTGCCGCCGCCGAATCCACCAAAACCGCCTCCAAAGCCGCCGCCCCGATGGTCATTGCGGTGGTTGCTGTGCGGCGTCTGCGGCTTGGGCGGCGGAGGGCGGTAGCCCATATGCCGCCCCCAGAAAATAGGACGGTAGATCACAGGAGGCACGCCCATGCCGGGCTGCCAGTAACGCCGGCGATAGGAACTGTAACGCACGTAATCAAGTATCCACCAGGAAAAGAGAACCAGCAACACAAGCCCCAGCGTCAGAGCAGCCATGGAAACGACATTCACACGCGGCTCTACCATCTGATAGGTCACCGTGTCCTGAGGCAGAATCTCCACGCTATAATAGGTCTCGTACCAGCGCAGCAGGGCGTCGAAAGTATCGATTACACCCCGGTCATAATTGTGGCTGTAAAACGGCTCTTGAAGGTATGTAACCAGAGTCTGCGTCAGATCCTGGTCTGTCAGGGCGTGGTAGATCCCGTCGCCCTGCACGGCCACGGCGCCGCTGATGCTGTCGTCGCCGTTTTCGGTGTCCAGCAGCAGGACAATGCCGTTGTTGCGCTGGCTGTCCCCCACGCCCAGTTCGTTGCCCAGCTGAAGCGCATAATCATACAAATCTCCGTCGTAGCTGGAGACGGTAACCACGGCAATCTGGCCGCCGGTCAGGCTGACCAGACCGTTGTTCATGCGGGTAATGTAGCGCTCCGTTTCGGCGCTGAGGATGTCGGCATAGTCGTAAACGTAGGAGAACTCCAGGGGGATGCCTTCCTCGTTCTGTTCATATACGGGCGGCCGTTTAGTCTGACCGATTAAGATACCCAGGACAATGGCGGCGAGGAGGACGATCAGCGCCGTGCTCCGCCGTTGTAAGATTTTCAAATCAAGTTCCTCCTTTGGGGATGCGGCTGATGGAAGCTTTTGTACGGCCGGCTTTATTTGTGCAGTTCCATCAGCTTCTGCTTCAGCTCGCCCTCGATGCGGCCCAGTTCGGCTTCGGCGGCTTTGCGCTTCGCTGCACCTTCGCGCTGGATATTGAGTACCTCATCCAGTGTGGAGATCAGCTGTTCGTTGGTGTGCTGCAGCGTTTCAATATCCACCACGCTGCGCTCGGCCTCCTTGGCTGTGGCGATGGTACCCATTTTCAGCATATCGGCGTTCTTTTTCAGCAGTTCATTGGTGGTTTCTGTCACGGCAGCCTGGGCGGCTGTGGCCTGGCGGCTGTGCTCCAGGCCCAGGGCCAGCACCATCTGGCTTTTCCACAGAGGGATGGTGTTGACAAGGGAGGACTGAATCTTTTCCACCATCAGTGTGTCGTTATTCTGCAGCAAGCGGATCTGGGGACCCATCTGCACGGAGATTACGCGGGTCAGTTCCAGATCGTGCAGCTTTTTTTCAAAGCGCTCGCACATCTGCACCATATCGTTGTAGGCCTGGGCGTCCTCAGCTTTGCCGCTTTTCTCCGCCTTTTGGCGGAGCGCTTCCAAATCCGTGGCGCGCACTTCAGCCAGACGCTTTTTGCCGGCGATGATATACATGGTCAGCTCTTTATAGTATTTGAGATTCAGTTCATACATCTGGTCAAACATTGCCACATCCTTCATCAGGGTGATCTGATGATTTTCCAGATTTTGCGCGATCTTCTCCACATTGGTTTCCGCTTTGGCATACTGGGCCTTCATCACTTCCAGTTTGCTGCGGGACTTTTTGAAGAAGCCAAACCCTTTTTTCTCTTCGGTGCCGAAGCCCTTGAGTTCCACCACCAGCTCGGTCAAGTCCTGGCCCACTGCGCCCAGATCCTTGGTGCGCACTTTGCTCAGGGCGTTTTCCGAGAATGAAGAAACGCTTTTCTGGGCAGCGGAACCATATTGCAGGACAATATTGGAGTCGGTGATGTCAATTTTTTGGGAAAAGTCATTCACCTGCTTTTTCTCATCCTCTGTGAGCATGCTGTCATCCACTACTACAGGTTCGGCAGCGCTTTTTTCCGGTTCCGCTGCAGGAGCATCGGTGCCGTCCAGTGTCAGTGTCGGTGCTTCCTGCACGGCTGCGGCAGTTTCCGGTTCGCTGTCCAAAGTCAGTCTGGGGGTCGTATTGTCGGCCATAATCGTTATCCTCCTGTTTTTTGTCGTTTTGCATCTGCGTTGCGTTACAGTTTCAAAGTGATATTGCTCTCGTCCCGGCTGTTTGCATCTGCACTCATCTGCGCTCCGGTCAGACCTTCGCGGGCCATCATGGTTTCCAGAACGCTGATATCGGTGGAAATATCCAGTGCCTCTTCGCCGAAAAGAGAATCAAGCTGCTTGTCGAAAGCGGCGGCGATGGTATCCATCATGCTGCGGATGCGGGTGAGGGATGTGTCGATGTTTTCGCCGGACACACCCTGGGCACTCATGCGGTCGTATGCGTTGAGCAGCTTGAGGGTGGTGGGCAGATAGTAATTCATGAATTTCCGGATATCGCTTAATTTATCCGGGTGCTCTTTTACGTAATCGAAGATTTTTTCCGAGGTTTGCTGCAGACGCACAATATCAGCGCTGATTTTTTCATCTTCAATATTGCGGTCCAGGCGACGCATTTCCTCGAGAGCCAGGGCACCGTCTTTGAGTGTCTTGTCCAATTCCGCATTTCCGGTGGAGGCAGGTTTGGACGCTGGGGCCTCAGCGGCCTGGGCGGCGCGGTCTGCATTCGCGCCGGCCTGCTTGGCTCCGCTGCGGCACAGTCCCATGGCCAGGATAAAAACGGCAATGGAAGCGGCTGCCGCGCAGATGAAGTGCGCTGGGCGGTACAACGGGAAACACAGTGCATACAGAAGCCAAACCGCCGCCGCGGCGTAATAGGGGGCGACGATGGGGCGGGAAGAGTTTGTAGACATAGAATTCGCCTCTGCTTTCTGCGGCTCGATGGCCGCTGATTTTATTATACAGTGCCCGGTAACAGCGGTCAAGAAATATGGATGTTGACGCCGTCTACTTCCACGCCGTCCTCCACACAGATCAGGAGATAGCGCTTGCCGTCGATGATACGGGTTTCTACCAGGTCGCTGCGTTCGCCATTGACATGGACAGTGACATCCGGCGTTTTCACTTCGATCTGTTTCGTGTTCACAATATTGCGGGGGCTGAGGCTGACGTTTTCACCGAATTCTTCGTCATAGCGCTGGCTGAAATCCTCCTTGCGTTCAGCACTGACGCCGCAGGAATCCAGAATACGTTCCACAGCGGATTTGGTCACGGTCAACGGTTCGGGGATTTTGCTCTCCTTGTGGAAGGCGATCATTTCGCACAGGCGCTCGCGGACGGTTTGCACTGTGTCCAGGCTGCAGTCTTCGCTGAGCGTTTCGCCCAGCAGGGATTGAAATGTACTTTTCTGCTCCGTCGGCGGCATCAGAATCTCCTGTTGGAACAGGGCCTGAGCCAGCTCGGGATGGTTTTCGGATGCGTCGCGGGTATAGTAAAGGGCACCGTAAAGATTGGTGCGCCGGTCGTCAAAGGCGGGGAAGAGGAAGCCAGCCTCTGGGGCGCCGACCAGCCAGTTGGCGCTCAAGTTGCGGAACACGCTCTCTTTCCCGTCGAAGGTCAGAGCATTTTTGCCCAGCTTGACTGGGCAAATGCTGCACAGGATGTAGGAATACACTTCCTCGGAGGAGTCTTCCAGCACGGCGTCATCCTTAGCGCGGTAAGGTACGTCGTAGCGGTCGCTGGCGAGGAGGATTAGGAAATTCCCTTCGATGCTCAGTGCGGCAATGATCGTTTCAAACAGGGTCTGAGCCGCTGCGTCGTCTTTCAGCTCACTCTGGCGCAGCTTCATCAGAAGCATGTGTTCAGGGCTGCCCACTACCTGCTGAGTTTCAAAAACGATGTTGGTCAAATTTTTGTCGACGCCGCCGGAAAGCGTTTTTCGCAGCAGAGCAATAATCTGCTCGGTCTCCGTCTGCCCCAGCAGGGCCATGGACTGGTCGAACTGGGCGATGATCTCTTTTTTCTCGTTCACATAGCAGCCGCGGATGTGAGCAATGTTGTGCTTGTCTGCCCGGAAGCGGCGGCGAATTTCTGAGATTTCCTTCTCGTTCATGGGATACTCCTTCTTGCAAGTGGAATTCCTGCGCGCGGCGGCCGGGAGGGCAGCGCGCGGCAATTTTTCCTATTATATCACAAATTGGGGCAGGAGAAAAGCGGAGAATGTGTCGAAATGCCGAAGCAGCAGCGCTGCTTCGGCATTTTGGAGTTGTTATGTATTACTGCATTTTTCCAGCAATGCTTCCCATTTCTGATCCACCCACTGCTGGGCGGCATCCAGCATCCATTCATTGCCGCTTTTGAAGCAGTGGGCAAAACGCCCCTGCAGTTTCATGTAATCAGCTACAGGCAGCTTGCGGCGCGGCTCATAGGTCAGGCGGTACTGCCCGTGATCCACCTCGAACATGGGCCACACGCAGCTGTCCACCGCAGCTTTGACCACCGAAGCGATCGTTTCGGCGGGATAGCGCCAGCCCCGGGGGCAGGGAGAGAGTACGTTCAAAAATGCCGCGCCGGGGGTGTAGATGGCTTTGCGGGACTTCTCGTGCAGGTCGCGCAGATTGCCGATAAATGTGGTTTGAGCCACATAGGGGATGCCGTGGGCTACCATGATCTCGGTTAAATCTTTTTTGTTCTGTCCTTTGCCCTGCTGCACGCTGCCTACAGGGGTGGTGGTGGAGTCGGCATAGCGGGGCGTAGCAGAGGAACGCTGGATACCGGTGTTCATATAGGCCTCATTGTCATAGCATACATAGACCATGTCATGGCCTCGCTCCATGGCGCCGGACAGGGACTGCAATCCGATGTCGTAGGTGCCGCCGTCGCCGCCGAAGGTGATGAACTTGTAGGTGTCGTCGATTTTACCCTTGCGCTGCAGTACGCGGTAAGCGGCTTCCACGCCGCCGCAGGTAGCTGCGGCATTTTCAAAGGCGGTGTGGATGTAGCTGTCCTGCCAAGCGGTATAAGGATACATGAAAGAAGAAACCTCCAGACATCCTGTAGCGTTGGCGATCACGGCTTTGTCTTCGGGGTTCAGGGCGCGGAGCACGGCGCGCACGGTAATGCCGCAGCCGCAGCCGGCACACAGACGGTGGCCGGGGGCGAAGCGCTCAGGCTTACTCAGTTCTTGTTTGAGATTATACGCCATGAAGATCGCCTCCTCTCTGTCCCAAATGGCGATAGACGGGCTGGGCGCTGCCCGTTTTCCGGGCTTCGCGCAAGGCGTCGAACACGCTTTCGCAGTCGGTCACGGCAAAGTCGCGGCCGCCAAGCCCATAAACAAAATTGATCAGCAGGGGGTGCAGCTGCGCGTCGTACAGGGCGCTGCGCAGCTCAGAACCCAGGGGACCGCCGTGCGTGGAAAAGCTTTCGCATTTGTCCATCACGGCTACGGCCTGCACATGGGCCAGAGCTTCGGCCAGTTCTTCGGCGGGGAAGGGGCGGTATACCCGTACCTTGATCATCCCGACCCGGCGCCCCTGAGCGCGCAGTACGTCCACGCACACCCGGGCGGTGCCGGCGGAAGAGCCGATCAGGACGATGGCTTCTTCCGCGTCCTCCATACGGTAGCGCTCCAGTAAACCGTATTGCCGGCCCGTCAGAGCAGCAAAGCGTTTCCCCACATCGAGAATCACCTGTTTTGCGTTCACCATCGCCTGTGCCTGTGCCATTTTGGCCTCCATATAGTAAGCGCTTACACCGTAAGGGCCGACAGCCAGAGGGTTCTCGTGCTTCAAAAGGTAGTGCTCCGGCGTATACTCGCCAACAAAAGGCTTGACCGCCTCATCTTCCAGAAGTTCGATGTTTTCTACAGAATGGGAGGTGATGAAGCCGTCCTGGCATACCATGATGGGCAATCGTACATCTGGATGCTCCGCAATGGGCATGGCCTGGAGATAGTTGTCGTAGGCTTCCTGGTTGTTTTCTGCATAGATCTGGATCCAGCCGGCATCCCGGGCGTTCATGGCGTCGGAGTGGTCATTGTTGATATTGATGGGGCCGGTCAGTGCGCGGCAGACACAGGCCAGCGTGATGGGCAGGCGGGAGGAAGAGGCCACATGCAGCAGCTCCCACATGAAGGCGAGGCCCGCTGAGGAAGTAGCCGTTACGGCCCGCGCTCCGGCGGCCTGGGCGCCGATGCAGGTGGACAGGGCGCTGTGTTCACTCTCCACAGCTACAAATTCGGTATCCACTTCGCCGTTGGCGATGTAGCGGGAATAGATCTGCGGAATCTCGGTGGAGGGGGTGATGGGAAAGGCGCCCAGCACATCAGGATTGATCTGGCGCATGGCGTAGGCCACAGCCTCGTTGCCGGACAGGCGTTCACGAATCGACACGGCGCATCAGTCCTCCTTCCATTCGATGGCGGAAAAGGGGCATACCTGCGCGCAGATGCCGCAGCCCTTACAGTGGTCATAGTCAAAGTCTGTCCGCCGGCCGTCGCGGACGGGGATGGAGCTGTCCGGGCAGAAAGGGGCGCACAGCACGCATTGCTTGCACTTGTCCTGCAGCCACTTGGGAGTGACGACGCGCCACTCGCCGGTTTTGGTCAGGACAGAGGTGCCGCCCTCGTAAATTTCGCAGCCGGGCGTCAAATCCGGCCAGAGAATGGTTTCATGAATATCCTTTGCGCATTTCATCCCACGCGCACCTCCTCCATGGATTGTTTCAGGCATTGCAGGTTCTTGTCAATTACCTGCGGCTTAGTGGCGAATTTGTGACGGTAGGCAATTTCCATATTGGACATAAAGCGCTCCGGCTCGATCACACCGGAAACTTTAACCGCCGCGGCCAGCATCGGGGTATTGGGAAAATAACTTCCCAGCACCGCTTCGGAAATGCGCCGGGCGTCGATGGTGCACACCCTTCCGCTGTAACCTCGCAGCTGGGACCGCAGTGCCTGGGGGGATTGGCTGGAGTTGATAATGATGGCGCCGCTCTCGCGCAGTCCCGCGGTGACATCCACGCTTTCCAGAAGGGTTTCATCCACTACCACCACAAAATCGGGTGTGTAGATAAACGAATGCACGTCGCAGCGCGTATCGCTGATACGGTTATAAGCCGTGATGGGGGCACCCATGCGTTCGGGGCCGTATTCCGGGAAGCCCTGCACATATTTTCCTGAAGTGAAAGCCGCGTCAGCCAGCAGCATGCAGGCCGTTTTGGCCCCTTGGCCGCCCCGTCCGTGCCAGCGGATCTCCACAATATTTGCCATACTCTAAAATCCCCTTTTTCCATGGTTTCTGAAAACACTTCGCGAAAGGTTTGCCTCATAACGGAAAAACAAAATGAAGCAAGGCGGTTTCCGGGACGAATGCACCGAAAGAAAACGTCGCTGTTTCCGCTCAATGTGTGCGCGGCAAGTATACGGAGCGAACAACAAAAAGGCTGTTGTCCCTGTAAAGGGACAACAGCCTGAGAAGCAATTGTTCAACCACCCGTTACCAACGTACCAGCATACGCGTTTCCGATAACGGCGGAAAGCCGGCGCGGTCTACTGCATGGTGCTTTCGGCGCGCAACTCGGGAGTGATTTTCAGACGCGCTCTACTGCCGTCGGGCTTTCACTCTCCCCGGCTCGCTTTGGGGTTCAAGACTGCGCTTACTCTCTCCGTCTTCGTTTTTTTCATGTTTCTCATAGTGTAGCGAATTGGTGGGCGAATGGCAATGTACAATTTCCACAAAAAACGTGCTGTTTTTTCAGAAAGACCTGTTTGTCTCTAATACAAGGACAGTCTGCGTTAATTGCTTTCGCCAGTGGAAATCAGGTTGGGACGCAGCCAGTCGGAACTGGGACGGCACAGGAGCCGTGCATCGAGATAAGCCATGGGCAGAGTCAGGATGGTGTGCCCCAGGTAGTTGCCGGATTCCGTTTTTTCCACCAGCAGGGCCACGTCTGCGATGTTGTCGCTGTTCAGGCACAGGGGAATCATCAGGCTCAGCAGATTGTAGGCAGGGTAGTAGATGGGAACTGCTGTTTTGTAGTCCCAGCGGATGCGTTTGGTGGCTTTGTCGATGGCGCGCTTAAAATCGCTGCGGATGCGTTCGCTGAGCAGGGCGCTGTCCTGGGTTTCGCAGAATGCGGCCAGATCCCGCATGTGCCGGTTGTAAGCGGCGGTGCCGAAGCGGCATTTGGCGGCTTTGTCGATGATGGCAAGAGCCTTGGGATAGCGGTTGCACACGTCCCGCAGGTAATTCAGGGGCATGCGGCCGATGTTGTCGCTGAGGATGTGGCCGTAATTAACGGCCAGGCGGCATCGGGTGTCGTAAAGCAGGTCGGACACCTCAGTGATATAAGCGGCCGGCTGGGGCGGCTGGGCGAAATAAATGGTGATGCGCTGGCCGTCGCCCCGGCTGCCTTCGGTGCAGAAGCTGCTGAAGCGCCATGGGATTGCACTGTCCGGGTCGTGATTTTTTTCAAAGCAGGCGAAGATATCGTCATAATGGATGGTCAGAAGGCCGGTGTTGAAAGCTGCGAAGGTGCCGTCGTCGTTCACCAGAATCTTTTCCTCGTGCTTGAGGCGCAGAAAGGTATATTTGAGGTATTGCCGCAGGATATAAAAGTTTTTTACTTTGGAATCGGCACTGTCGCGGAAGTCCCATTCTTCCGGCAGCGCCATGTCGGCCAGAGCCCGCAGCGCGTCGGTCCAGGCGCCGATCACGGCGAAATCCTCCAGCGCCTCGCCGGGGTTGGCCCGTTCAGCGGGCGTGGGGGAGAAATCCTCCGGATTGGGTGTCCCTTCGTAAACGCGGGTCAGGGCCCAGGGGCGTGTGTCGTTCTTGCGGGTGTTGCGGGCAAAAAAAACGGAGATTTCTTCACCCTCGGCGTTTTTCAGCCCGGTGGGGAAGGTGCAGGTGTCCTCTTTTTCGGTGATGCGTTTTTTCTTCGCCGCGGTTTGGTAGGCGGTTTCCAGCATCTGCAGCGCGGTGTCGTCCCGGCCCATCAGATGGTGGATTTTTTCGTGAAAGATTTCCAGCGTGGAGCCGGGAAGATAGGCAAAGGAGCGGATATCGTCCGGATACTTTTTTTTCGGCGCTTTTTTTTCTTTTTTAGGTTCTTTGAGCACCATTTGCCAGAAGGGGTTGCCGTCTTCATTCTGCACCTGTTCAAAGCGGACGTATTCGGGCATATCTTCCAGCACTTTATTCAGTCCCTTGTATCCGAGGTCCTTTGCATGATACCCGTGCCCAGCCAGGCAGTTGCCGGCCTGGGCGACCAGAAGGGGTTTTCCCACATCGAAGGTCGCCGTCAGGAGGTCGTAGATCTCCTGCTTTTGTTTCGGGGTCAACATATTGGTTTTGTTCTCCTTATTTGTTTGTAGAAACCGGCGGCATTTGCTGCGCCGGGGCCAAAAAGTCCATGCGCACACCCGATAGGAAAGCAGGCAGACCGTATCCGAACGGGAAAAGAGCCGGCGGCGTTTCCGCCGGCTCTTAACGCGTATTTAGAAGCGATCTCTGTCCTGTGCGGGGGCGATGGGCGTCCATACGGCCAGATTGCATGGAACCTGCTTTTATTATACGGCTTGTTGGATGGAATTGCAAGGAAAGGATGGACGAATCGGGCGGATTGGACAGCCTTTTCCCAAAGCTCCTTTTGTTCGTCGTCTTTTGCGCTCCGCCGGGTCAGAGCAGCGTCGGGCCGTCTCAGTGCCGTTTCGCTTCCGCAGCGCTCAGTTGGGTGTGGATGGCGCGGATTTTTTCGAGCATAGCGGCGGAAAAGGCGGATTGTGTGATCTCCGGCTGGTATACCATAAAGATCTGCAGGCTGGAGTCGAAGCCGGTCAGGCGCAAAGGCCAGATCAGGGCGCTTTTGGTGTACAGATCATCGATCACGGAAAAATGGGGCGTAATGCCGACGCAGTTGCTGGCCGCGACAGCTTGTTTTACCGATTCCAGATCCCCCAGCACGGACTGCTGCTGAAAATTTTTCCAGTTGGTGACCGGAAACGAGCCTGTGAATTGCGGCGAGTAGCTCATGCTGACCAGAGCATCCTCGCGGATTTCCTGGATGTGGATGCTTTCTTTGCCCCAGTGGCGCGAGTTCCGGTTCACAATGGCGCAGAAATAGTCCGGGGAGAGGTTTTCAAAAGTTAAACCGTTCAGCTCCGCCGTGTAGCGGATGTTTTCCGATTCCTCTTTTGTCAGTGTGCCGATGGCGATCTCGCATTTTCCCGCCGCCACCGCGGCTGCGCTTTTGCGGGAGAGTACCGGGGTGACATTCAGGCTGGTGTCACGGAAACGGGATTCTTTTTCCAGCGTTAAATACGAGCCGAGCCTGGTGCAGAAGGCCGGATAGCAGCCGATGTTGCAGCTGGCATACTGGGTCACGGCCTTTTTGCTGACTTCGGTCAGTTTCTGATAGTCGGTCAGGATCCGTTCAATGATGCGGATCGCTTCTTTTCCACGGGGCGTGGGTGTGATGCCGCGGGAAGTGCGCAGGAAAAGCTGAATGTCAAGTTCCTTTTCCGCTGCCTGAATGGCGGCCGAGAGTGTGGTTTGGCCGATCCATAAATTTTTGGCAGCGGCAGAAATGGAGCCGGCGCGCGCCACTTCCAGCACATACTGCAGATTTTCAATACGCATGGACGTCACCTCCTTTGTGTGGAATGTTCTGCTGACATCATACCACAGTTTCGATTCTGTTACCAATCATTTTGCTAATGCCCTATGCAAAAATTGTTACTTGCCCTTTATGGGAATGTTTCATATAATTAACATACAAGTTGTACAAAAAATGAGTAAAAACCTGTCTGCTTGTGGTCGACCTGTATAAAAACAAGGCGGGAGAAAGGAAATGAGAAAGATGAGTGAAAAGCGTATTATTACTGCGGCTCTGACCGGAGCGATGTCGCCGAAGGCGGTCAATCCCAACGTACCTGTTACGCCGGAGGAAATTGCGGAGGACGCCTATAAATGCTACAAGGCCGGCGCCGCCATTGTGCACCTGCACATGCGCAACGCCCAGGACGAGGCCTGCAGCGACGTGGAATTGTTCCGCGAAAGCCAGCGGCTGATCCGCGAAAAGTGCGATGTGATCATCAATATGACCACCACCGGCACCAACGCGGCCAACACGGCGGTGTGCGAGGAGGCGTATGACGAGCGCATTGCACCCGTGATCGAACTGGAGCCGGAGATGTGCTCCTATGATGCGGCCTCTTTTAACTGGATGAGCGCCAAACCCTTTACATTCCAGAACCCGCCCGCTTTTCTGGAAAAGCTCAACAAAGCCTGCATCGAGCACCACTGCAAACCAGAGATCGAAATCTTCAATCCCGGTATGTTTGGCGTGATCCAGTGGTATACCGACCGTGGGCTGCTGCCCGGCCCCTGCCATTTCCAGTATGTCCTGGGTGTGCAGGGCGGCCTGCCGGCTGTGCCCAAAAGCGTTTTTGAGCTGGAGGAATACCGCAAGGAAATGTTCCCGGACTCGACTTGGTCGGCGTTCGGTACTTCCAAAGGTAATCTGCCCTGTATTTTCACGGCGCTGGCTCTGGGCGGCGGGATCCGCGTGGGCCTGGAGGATACCGGGTTTTATGCCAAAGGGATTTTGGCGGACAACGAGATGCTGGTGCAGCGCGCAGCCCGCATCGTGAAAGAATTCGGCTGTGAGCCGGCCACGCCGAATGAGGCCCGTGCCATGCTGAAGATCGCGCGCTAACCAAATTGGTTCTCTTTTCCCGGAGAAAACGCCCGCGCGGAAGGATTGGATCTTCCTTCTGCGCGGGCGCTTTTTTGTATGCGGACAGCGTCAAAGAGCTGCTTTGCAGATGTTCAGCAATGTTTTGCCCAAAGGATTGGCGGCAGTGTGTCCGCCCGGCTTGATTTCAACGGCGGCCAGCCGCAGATCGGCCCAGCCGCTTTCGGGTTTGACATAATCCTTGTGGAATTTCGTTTTTTTCAACTTTGCCGCTGCTGTGGGGGCGATTGCGTCGCACAGGAATACGACAGAGGCCAGGGAGAAATTATGGTTCGGGTTGGGGTCCACGCGGCTGAGGGCGTCTTCCAGAGCCTCGGCGCAGCAGGTCTCCAGCAGTTCTTCATCCAGATATTCCATGGAGTACATATAAACGAAATCGTCGCTCTCCACGCAGCCCACCTTGGCCAGGGAGAGGATTTTACGGTCGCTGACCAGATGCATCAGGGCAGTGGCGGCCAGAGGGGAGTTGGGATCCATGCCCAATGCGCAGCGATAGGGTCCCTGGTTTTCATAATACGCATACAAGCGCTCGACCGCAGCGGTGCGGTCTGTGTTCACCGTTGTTGTCATTGTTCAAATCAATCCTTTCATATTATCCGACACCATCATAATATCTGGCAAAAAAATTGTCAATGTCATCAAAAAACGGAAAATAAGCGCGATTTTTGGGAGATTTATTGCAATTTGACGGTAGAGTGGGGTATAATGAGAGCCAATCACGCAATGTAAGGAGGCGGAAAGAATGCCGCAGTTCAAATTAGTCAGCCCTTACGAGGCCGCGGGCGATCAACCTCAGGCCATTGAAAAGTTGGTGCAGGGCGTGCAGTGGGGCCTGCGGGAGCAGGCGCTGCTGGGCGTGACCGGCTCCGGCAAGACCTTTACCATGGCAAAAGTTATCGAGCGGCTGCAGCGCCCGGCTCTGGTGCTGGCTCACAACAAAACTCTGGCTGCGCAGCTGTGTGCGGAATTCAAGGAATTTTTTCCGGAAAACGCGGTGGAGTATTTTGTGAGTTATTACGATTACTATCAGCCGGAAGCGTATATTCCGCATACGGATACCTATATCGAAAAGGACGCTTCTACCAACGATGAGATCGACCGGCTGCGTCTGTCGGCCACCTGCGCGTTGTTGGAGCGGCGGGATGTAATTGTCGTATCTTCTGTTTCCTGTATTTATGGCCTGGGCGAACCGGAAGATTTTGCGCAGATGATGATCTCCATCCGTGCCGGCGGCACGCTGGATCGGGAGGAGTTCCTGCGCCGCTTGGTGGAGATCCGCTATGAACGCAATGACATCGCCTTTGAGCGCAACATGTTTCGTGTGCGGGGCGATACGGTGGAGGTTTGGCCCGCTTATTGGAAAGATACTGCGATCCGGGTGGAGTTTTTTGGAGATGAAGTGGATCGCATCAGCGAGATCAACACGGTTACCGGAGCGGTAGTGCGCAATCTGACCCATGTGCCTATTTGGCCGGCGACCCACTATGTGACGCCTAAAGAGAAAATGGACGCTGCCATTGAACATATTTACAAGGAATTGGACGAGCGCTGCGCCTACTTCAAAGAGCATAATCAGCTGGTGGAAGAGCAGCGCCTGCGGCAGCGCGTGCTGTACGATATTGAGATGATGCAGGAGCTGGGCTACTGCTCCGGCATTGAAAACTACTCCCGGGTGATCGAGGGCCGCCCTGTTGGCTCGCCGCCACACACACTGTTGGATTATTTTCCGGAGGATTTCCTCCTGTTTGTGGATGAAAGCCATGTGACACTGCCTCAGGTTCGGGCTATGTACAACGGTGACCGCGCACGCAAGGACAGTCTGGTGCAGTATGGGTTCCGCCTGCCCTGTGCCTACGATAACCGCCCGCTGAAGTTTGATGAGTTTGAGCGGCGTGTCCATCAGGCGATTTATGTTTCCGCTACTCCCGGACCCTATGAGCGGGAGCGTGCGGGGCAGATCGTTGAACAGGTCATCCGGCCCACGGGGCTTTTGGATCCGGAGATCGAAGTGCGTCCGGTGCTGGGCCAGATCGATGATCTGATCCACGAGGTGGAACTGCGCGCGGCGAAAAACGAACGGGTGCTGGTAACGACCCTGACCAAGAAAATGGCAGAAGACCTGACGGATTATCTTGCCGGAGCCGGCATCCGTGTTCGTTATATGCACTCCGATATCGGCGCCATCGAACGCATGGAGATTGTGCGGGATCTGCGCAAGGGTGAGTTTGATGTTTTGGTGGGCATCAATCTGCTGCGCGAAGGACTGGATATGCCGGAAGTGAGCCTGGTAGCCATTTTGGATGCGGATAAAGAAGGCTTTTTGCGCAGCGAAACATCTCTCATTCAAACCATTGGCCGTGCTGCCCGGAATGCGGAGGGAAAAGTGATTTTGTATGCCGACGCCGTGACACCCTCCATGCGCGCGGCCATGGACGAAACGGAGCGCCGCCGCCGCAAGCAGGATGCGTTTAACAAAGCCCACGGTATTGTACCCAAAACGATTGTCAAGCCGGTGCACGACATTCTGGAAATCAGCGAAAGCGACGCGAGCAACGGCAGGAAGCGCCAGAAAAAACTGTCCGATCGGGAGCGGCGCGAGGAAATCGCGAAGCTGGAAAAACAAATGCGCGAGGCGTCCAAAATGCTGGAATTCGAATACGCCGCCGTGCTGCGCGACCGCATTATTGCGCTGCGGGGAGAGGAGAAAAAGAAATGAGTCCATTCCTGGTCCTGGCATTTGTGGTGGTAATCATCGGCTTTGTGCTTCTGCTTCGGCCGGAGCTTTTGTGGCGCTTGTGGCATAAGGACAAAAAAGCGGTCCTACCTGGTGCACAGGCAGCGTTGCTGCGCCTTGGCGGCATCGGCTGCATGCTTCTGTCAGTCTGTTTGGCACAGTTGGTTTAATACTGGGGAGGAGTTATGAAGGAACACCATCGGTTTCGTCTCTTTTTTGCATGGGACTTTCAGCGGGAGGAGGATTGGATCAACCGCCTGTCCCGGGACAAAGGGCTGCAGCTTGAGCGTGTGGGGTGCTGCCACTATGTGTTTGCAGAAGGGGAAAAGGGCGCGTATACCTACCGGTTGGAGCTGCTGCGCCGCACGGCGTGTGATGCGGCGGAAAAACGGTATCTTCAGGCCGTTCATGCACAGGAGGTCTGCCGAAACGGGGAATGGGGCTACTACCGCCTTCCAGCCGGCAGCACATTTGCCCAGTATGCCTGCTGTGATTCCAAGCTGGCGTATCTGCGCGGGATTTACCGCCGCTATCTCATATTTGGTACAGCGGTTTACATTGCGCTGGCCATGGATATGTCCGCGTTTTTATCCATGCGTATGACTGTACTGCACGGGGTGGCGCTGGTGCTGCTGACGCTGCTGGCTCTGGCCTTCAGTGTGGGCCTGACCCGGTTCCATGTGGTGTTGCGCCGCCTGCGGCGGGGCGCTGCAGAGGAACGTGGAGACTGGTAGTGCGCTGTGTCGGAAAAGCAGGGGCGGATACGGTTGCCGCCATCCCCCGCATTGCGGGGGATGGCGGTTTTTGCTGCGCTATGGGGAGAATGGGATGCTGCAAACAGATCAGGGCTGGTTCAGCCCGTTTGTTCAGCAGCCGCGCCGGCGAAGGACATGGATACAGTCGGCGCTGATCTGTGGGGGAATGCTCGCCGTCATAATGCCGTTGTAGTGGATACAGATGCAGTCGCCCACATGGAAGCAGCAGGCCTGGTCCGTATGGACCACGACTTCCTGCTGTGTCGCATGGTCGCAGACCAGGAGCTGGTTGCGTTCGACGTTGCATACGGTTGCTTGCATGGTGGCAGACATGGTTGTGGTTGTGTTCATAAAAAAGATACCTCCTACAGTGGAACCCCTGTTGGGGTCCCATGTCAGTTTATGGTGAATCGGAGGGAGTAGTGCATCAGAGGACATGCCAGCCGTTGACCGGTATGCTGGCTTGAAAGGGAAAAAGACTGCAAAACCCTTGAAAATCAAGGCGTTTTGCAGTTCAATCGCTGTTTCTTCCGGTTTCATTCATGTAAAAATGGCTTCCAGCGGCGGTGCAGAATAGCCTCGTCCATGTATTTGCCGGCGAGAGCGAAAGGGCTTCTTTTTGCGGCCTGAAGAAGCGGCAGAAGATCGGAATAAATTGAAATATCACGCCCCACTGCATCTGTTTGGGATCCCTTGATGACCGCTGGTCCGTTCTTCCACGCATGATGGACGTGGCCTTGTTCTGTTTGAACTTATTATCGTTCCATGTGTGGACAGCTGTTTCATTGGGACGTATTTCGGTATGAAGATGGGTGAGCACCTAACGTCCGATTGGGCGGTATTTGGCGACGTCAAGGATGGCAGTGCATTCTTCAAGTTCCGCTGGGTCATATGGGGGATCAAGCGGGACTGACGCGTCCGTTTGAACATCTCCTGCATCACCATCCGCTTTTGTTATATGAGAGGACGAGCAGCCTGCTTGTCCATTCAAAATGCGCTGGGGGTGTATGTCTTTTACATCCTTGGGCTTCATGGTGCCGATACAGGAATTGATGCAACCATTGAACTGTTCATCGTACATTTTCAGTGATTTGTCCGTCAGTCCTTTGGGGCCTGTGTAGGTGGCTTTTCCCTCTTTATACCAGGCAGAAACGCGTATGCTTCCGCCGACGGTTTCTTCGCTGCGTTTTGCTGCGGAGCGTTTCTCAGCCGGCTTGGTCATAGCCTCCGGTGACCTCATACTTCTTGCCGTTGTATCGGGCTGTTTTCGAATAGAGTTTTCCGTTGATTTTCCTATCGTTGGTGAGACAAAGGGGCAGTGAGCCGGTCAAAACTTACTGCCCCTTCTCCCGTTCGGTGTTTCGGCACCGGCGGGATTTTTTATTTATTCAGATTTTCGTGGTTCTCGTATGCGATTTCTTGAAGTTTTTTGTACAGAGGCTGAATGTTGTATTTTTTAGGGAACTCAAATGTTTTCTCTCCCATGGATACACCATTCGTAGCTTTGTAATATGGAGATGCGATATAAGAGATATTGATTTCACTGTCATCCAAACCAAATCCGGAAGTTTCGGCGGAAACATGAACAATGCTGTTCAAATTAATGGAATCTACCCGCATCTTTTGCCCGGTAGCGCCCTGTTTATCAAAATCCACAATGCGTTTGTCCGTAAAAAGCACTACGTCACGTACCAGACGGAAACCGAGCTGAATTGTTTCGTTGTCCATTAAGTAGGCTCCGTATTCTTTTGCCAGTTCCTCAACCGATACTTCACTCATGTTTCCCAGTACACCCTGCGTAAGGGAGCCACCGAGTTTCCCAATCAGTCCCATTTTATATTCCTCCTTCTATTTATACCGCCCTCCGGCGGTTGGGTTACTTTGGCAGCGGGAACCGCTGCTTCCATTAATAGAGAATACGCCGATATCCCGGTTTTCGATCGGTGCTTTGGTGCAAAATGCAATGGAACCATCTGGAAAATAAGGCTCCATAGAATTACCGCCAACTTGCACGGCATGCATGGCATTTTGGGAATCATCTTTCTTTTTCCATGTCTATCGTTGCTCTGACAGTACGTTGCCTCAATTTGTCTGTACTGTCATCGTCCTTTGCTGCTTTTTTAGCCTCCTCCGAGAGCTCGGAGGAGGATTTTTTGATTCGGAGGGGTTCTTTTGGGCATTGCTAAAGCCCATGAGATAATCAATAGTAGATCCATATTTCTGAGCTGCAGCAATCCAAAAATCGGATTTCGGGTTTCGGTTTCCTGTTTCGTACATATTCCCCTTCCTTCCTGTCACTAATCATAAACCACCAGAAGCGAGATATCAATAAAATAATTCCCCAAAATGGCGAACATCGTATTGATAGACTCCGAGTTGTGGGCTGTACTGCCAATAGTCCATGGCAAGAGGATAAGAAGGGATAACAGGGCGAACTTGTGTAAACATTGAAGCAGAAGGCGGACGGCTCCCCATGGCCAAAGGCCAGGTATGTGATGAGCTTGGCATTACGCTTAAAACTTATAACAGCTATATCCGTGGCGCTATAAGAACGATCTGGTGAACAAAGCCAGTATACAGGACCGTGGGATGGTATAAAAATGCCCCTGTCGATTCGGACCCATCGGCAGGGGCGTGTAAGACATGAAATCAGTCTTTACATTTGTATTTTAGCACAATGGAAAGCGGATTACAAGGAGGAAGTTTTCGCATGGCACAGGAAGTGCGAAAACACCGGCGGGCGGGGAGACTGCGCTTCCGGATCATGCCGGCGGCTTGCCTGATCGTAACAATGGCGGTGGTCTCTACGATGGTTCAGGCTGCCAGCGGAAAGTTCCCAGCCTACGGCAGATGTAAAAATCATTGAGAAAACAAAAGTCTGCGCAAAAGGCGACTTCATTGGGTAGGTCTATTCTAATGACCAAAGCGCCTGTCCGGATGGCGGTGCCGGTGGTAATGATTACTATGAGGAACGCACGGAGGCCGCGCCTCCTGCGCTGAATGTTCCGATACTGCTTCCAGATTAGACTCGGTGATTCAAACAGAATATGAACAAAAATGGTTGATATATTATGGAAACACAATTAGCACCCAAATCGCCATAGGCAGCTATACCGGAACCGGTGCCGGCCGACATGAAAAGTTTGTTTATGGAAACATTCATTGACCACGAGATCCGGGTTTGCACAGTTGGGACTTGAATTTTAAGGAAAGGAGGAACGAGCTGTGTAAATGTGCGGGAAACTCGTCGAAAAGGGATGAACCGATGGGCTGGCTGAGAAAATCGGAAAACGGTATCTTTTTGACCGGCTGAGCGAAAAAGCAGTACACAGAGTGGATAGAACTGCTGAAAAACCCGGTGCAGCTTGTGACGGTGGTGCTGGTAGCAACGGCTGAAAGAAAAGGGAGCCAATCTTTGTGGGGCTGAATGCGTATACGATTCAGTTCCTCGGTGCTTATAAATACGGGGAAGATCTGATAGTAAAGTTGGCAAAGGCGATGCAATAAAAATCGAAAATAGCCGGGGAGAAATCCCCGGCCATTTTGTTAGCATTTTTAGTTAGCGTTTTGCAAATATTTTGCTAATTCATGCGGCAATATTTTGAAATAAGCAAATAATCTATTGTCTGCGCTATCCGTTGCAGCAGTATAGAAAAAGCGGAAGTCATTGCATCGCAATGACTTCCGGTTTGGCAGCGGATGAAGGATTCGAACCCTCACAAACGGAGTCAGAGTCCGGTGTGCTACCATTACACAAATCCGCTGTGTTCCGCAGAACATTAGCTATTATAGCGCGTTTTGAAAAAAAGTCAAGACCTAATTTGCAATTTTTTTCAAAAAGAGGAAATTTAAATATTAATGCTTTAAAGCTGCTTGGAGATGAGCCGTCAGTCGGGCGAATTCGGCCAGCCCGAGGGTTTCGCCGCGCACAGTGGGAGAAAATCCGCATGCGTCCAGCAGAGCGGACAGCTCGTCCTTGCGCAAACGGCTGCCAAAAGCGGCACTCAGGGCATTGAGCAGCGTTTTGCGGCGCAATGCAAATGCAGCGCGGACGACCTGGAAAAAGAAAGGTACGTCCGCCACATCCACTGGAGGAGCTTTGCGTGCTGTACAGCGCAATACGGCAGAGGTCACTTTGGGCTGCGGCGTGAAGCAGTCCGGCGGTACATCAAACAGCAGTTCCGGCTGTGTATAAAACTGCATGTAAAGAGAAAAAGCGCCGTAATCTGCAGTGCCAGGGAGGGCGCAAATGCGTTGGGCCACTTCTTTTTGGATCATCACAGTCAATCGCTGGAAACGGCCGCTGTCGATCAGCGCAGAGAGGACCGGAGTGGTAATGTTGTAAGGCAGATTTGCGCATACCAATGGCGTCAAGCCGGAAAAATGCGTATCCACCAAGGCGGCAATGTCAAGCTTCATGATATCGCCGCTGACAATAGATACATTTTCATACTCTGACAGTGTTTCTTCCAGTACGGGGAGAAGACGGCGGTCCAGCTCCACGGATACAACCTGTCCGGCGCGGCGAGCGAGCTGCTCAGTCAGGCAGCCAATGCCGGGGCCAATTTCCAGCACGCCGCAGTTTTCATCCGCGCCGCAGTGCTCGGCAATGGCTTGGGGAATCGAAGCGTCAATCAGAAAATTCTGGCCCATAGCCTTAGAAAAGTGGAAGCCATGTCGTCCCAACAGAGTACGGATATTATTCAGATCACACAGATTCATAGTGTTCTCCTTTGTATGCATAAAGTAAAAACAGTATACCATATATTTTGCCGAGAAGCAAAAAAAGATGAAAACAGGGCCAACGCAATTGCGTTGGCCCTGTTGCGTTCAGTTCAGCACATATACTGTCACATTGCGGCGACCGAACTGGATGCATTCGTTGTAGGTATTGTAATACAAATCCACTTTATTGCCCTTGATGGCGCCGCCGGTATCAGCGGCTACGGCGGTGCCGTAAACGATTTTTCCGTTGGGGGTGGTGATATAGAGTTTGCTGCCCATAGGGATTACCTTGGGATCTACGGCAACGCAGCCCACGCTGGCCACGCGGCCTGAAGCTGTGCGGGCGCCGGCCTTGGCGGTATATGCCGTGGCATTGGCAGTGATTACGCGGGAATAGGTGAGTGTGTCACCGGAGCGGAAGGTCAGCACGCCGCTGCCGTCGCTGTTGCGCGCATCGGAGGCGATGCGGTCATTGGAAGAGATGGAGGCAGATTTGGTGCCGTATTCCACAATTTCGGCGGTGGGCGCTGTGATGATTTCAGAGGAAACTGGTTCGCGGCGGATCTCCTCGCCATTTTTGTAGGTAATGGAGTAGGTGACCAGAGCCGAACCGTTTTTGCCTGCCTGCTTCACGGTTTCTTTTCCCTTGGTCATTGAGTTGTTGGCAACCCGCTCGGTGGTATAGGTGATCGGCTCCACGGCTTCGGCGGTGCCGTACGTGTACTTCACCACGTCAATGACCATGCCGTCTTCCGTATAGTCGGACAGGTCGATGGAGACTTCGTCTTCATCATTCAAAGTAATATTCATACGTTCGAGCAGTTCGCTGACGGTTTCCTGATATGCGCGGGTGTGCAGCGTGGCGCCCATGTAATGGATAGACACTTCTTGGCTGCGGATGATGGTAATCTCCACTGCGCCGTCTTCTCCGACAGAGGAAACGATCTGATCGGCGGGGGACACTTCAATGCCGGCTTTTTCCACCACGGCGGAGGGGAGCGTATGGCTGCTCTCTACAGTGGTGCGGGTATTGCCGTCATCAACGATGTAGACGGCTTTCGCACTGACGATGCTGGATGCGGCTCCAACGGTCAGAAACAGCATCAGGACAAACGCAACGATCCGACGGACCGGGCGTGTCGTATGATGATCGCCGGTTCCATGATTCAACATAAAAAACCTCCTGAAAGTTCCACACGGCAAAGCCGGGTGGAGTACTGAAATCCGAAATCCCAGTTTCTGGAAAGTACAGACAGCTGGGAAAATCAAATGGTAACAAAAGATGTAACTTTTGTTACCCGGCTCAAATACAAGCCATAGTATACAATCAATCTCCACATTTGTCAAGTTTTTGCGGGGATTGATGGGGCACTCGCCCCACTTTTACAAAAAACGCCGTAGACTTATATGAAAAATATGGTAAAAGTATATGCAATAGTTACAAAATAATTACAAAATAGTGTGAAAGAATAAAATTATGGTCAACCGTTCTGAAAAGGAAAAAAGAAGAGGGTCAATCAGGAATCAAAAAGAAAAAAAGGAAAAATTAAATGGATAAAAATAGAAAAATGGCTGTTTCTGGTAACAGAAACAGCCATCAAAAAGATGTGCAAAGGATGGTTCGGGACACCACTTCAGTCAGAAGCGGCTCCATCTTCCTGCTGCAGCTCTTCCAGGGCTGCAGCATAAATGATCCGACCTTTTTTATCCAATACAGACGGATCAAAAGAGGCCATCATGTCCGGGCGGCGGCGGAGTGTACGTTTGTATGATTCTTTTTTGCGCCACTCGGCCACCTTTTGGTGGTTGCCGGAAAGAAGGATGGCCGGTACATGCCGCCCGTGCCAATTTTCCGGGCGGGAGTACTGGGGGTACTCCAGCAGGCCGGCCCAGTGGGATTCTTCCTCATAGCATTCTGCATCCGGGAGCACGCCGGGCACCAGGCGGCACACGGCGTCGGCCAAGGCCATGGCAGGAATTTCGCCGCCGGTCAGCACAAAGTCGCCCATGGAAATTTCTTCGTCCACGCATTCTTCAATAAACCGTTCATCGACACCCTCGTAGTGACCGCATACCAGCACCAGGCGGTCATAGTCTGCGGCCAGGCGCTTGGCTGTGGCCTGACGGAAGGTTTCGCCGCAGGGGGAAAAATAGATGGTATGGAGCCGCTCGCCGGCTTCGTCGCAGATATGCTTCCAGCATTGGTACAGGGGATCGGCCTGCATTACCGCGCCCCGCCCGCCGCCATAGGGATAATCGTCCACCTGCTTTTGTTTATTTAAGGTATAGTCCCGGATCTGGTGGCATTCGATGCGGATATAGCCCCGTTCCTCGGCACGACCCAAAATAGATTCGCACAGCATGTCCCCCACAGATTCGGGAAACAGCGTCATAATGTCAATTCTCATCGGAGGCCATTCCTTTCAAAAGATGAACAGTCATTACGCCTGCGTCCAGATCGGTATTCTCGATCATAGCCGGTACGGCGGGGATCATGTATTCTTTTTCCCCTTTGACCACCAGCACGTTATTGGCAGGGTAGAGAAGGATGTCTGTAATTTTGCCGATTTCCTGTCCGTTTTCGGCGTCGCGCACAGCCAGTCCGATCAGTTCGGCATTGAGATAGCGTCCTTCCGGCAGATGGATATCCTCCCGTCGGACGGAGAGAATTTTATTTTTCAGGTGCAGGGCTGTATCCATGTCCTCTACGCCGGGCAGCGTCAAAAGTACGTTGTTCTTGTGAATGCGCACTGCTGTGGGATGCACGCTGTTTCCGTCCAGGTAGAGGGTTTGAAAATCCAGGAACTGTTCGGCGCTGTCGCACCAGGGCTGTACTTTTAGTTCTCCCCGGACGCCGTGAGTGTTTACAATCTGTCCTACTTCCACATATGCAAGCTTCATAACAGGCTCCTTTTGGTCAAAACAGACCGGTGATGAAAAAATAAGGTTTCCGTTATTATAACGGGAAATTGTTCATTCGGCAAGGGGCGTTCTGGACCAGTACATCTGAAGTCCATTTGGAAGCGGGGCCTTTCCGTGCCCACCGGATCGAAAAAGCTGGAGCCATGTGTTGACAAATAAAAAAGAGTATGCTACACTTTCAGTCTGAAATCGTACTATTGGGGGCTTTTATGGAGGATATTCACGGGCAGTTAATGGAATACAATGAACTCTGTAAGGAGACAGATGCGCTGTATAGGCAGGTGGCAGAATGCAGTGAGTTGTCAGATGCCATGTTTTGGGTTTTGTACACCGTGTGCGCCAGAAAGGGGAGCTGCAGCCCTAAGGATGTGTGCGATGCGTGGACGATGCACAAGCAAACGGTACATTCGGCCCTGAAAAAGCTGGAAAGCCAGGGCTACATTGCCCTGGAAACTGCGCCGGAGGACCGGCGCAGTAAGCATATTTTGCTGACGGAAAAGGGAGAGCGCTGCCGAAGCACTTATTTTGAACCGTTGTTTCGGGCGGAGGAAACCGCTTTTGCGCAGATGGATCGGGAACACCGGGCTGGGTTGCTGCGTGGGTGCCGGGCCTATTTGAACGAACTGCGGCCTGCGGTGGAGCGTCTGCTTGCGCCGGCAGAGACGGCGGACAGGCTGGAAGAGAGTGAGAGGAAAGTATTTTGATGATGCAAATATGCAAAGAAAGGACGCACATATGAACATTCAATTATCCGATCATTTTACGATGGGCCGGCTGCTGCGCTTTACGCTGCCATCTATTGTGATGATGGTGTGCACGTCGATCTACAGCGTGGTGGACGGCTTGTTTGTGGCCAATATTGTAGGCAGTGATGCGTTGGCCTCCATCAATATTGTCATGCCTCTGTTTTTGGTGCTGGGTGCATTCGGTTTCATGCTGGGCACCGGCGGCAGCGCCGAGGTGGCCAAGACCATGGGGGAAGGGCGGGATGAGGACGCCAAAAGCTATTTTACCAATTTGACCCTGGCGGTGGCGGTGCTGGGCGTGGCGCTGACGTTGGGAACCGTCTTTTTTATCCGCCCGATCAGCTATTTGCTGGGCGCCAGCGACCGGCTGATCGATTATTGCGTGGTGTATGGCATCATTTGCCTGATCGGCAATATTCCCTACATGCTGCAGGCCTTTTTCCAGGCGTTTTTCATCACGGCGGAAAAGCCGCGCCTGGGCATGCTGCTGACCATTGCCAGCGGTCTGACCAATATGGTGCTGGACTGGCTGTTTATCGCGGTGCTGGGATGGGGCATTGCCGGCGCCGCTGCGGCGACGTCCATCGGCTGCGCCGTGGGCGGCTTTTTGCCGCTGATCTATTTTGCACGTAAGAACAGCAGTCGCCTGCAGTTCGTCCGGCCCAAACTGCACTGGCGGATGCTGGGTCACAGCGCGGTGAACGGTTCTTCGGAAATGGTGTCCAATGCTTCGCGCGCCCTGACGACATTCCTCTTCAATATCCAGCTGATGCGTTTGGTGGGTGAGGACGGCGTCAGTGCCATTACTGTGATGCAGTATGTGAACTTTGTGTTCATTGCTGTGATGATCGGGTTTTCCGTGGGCGTTGCTCCGGTAGTTGGTTTCCACTATGGGGCGAAGAATACCGATGAGTTGAAGGGGTTGTTCCGCCGCTGCATGACGTTTATCGTCGCCTCCTGTGTCGGTGTGTTTGTGCTTTCCGAGGCGGTGGCCTATCCGCTGATCAATATTTTCACCGACCATGCGTCCCTGTTTGAGATGACTTTGTATGGATTCCGGATTTTTGCGCTGTCATTTTTGGTGGTGGGTGTGAATATCTTTGCTTCGGCCTTTTTTACGGCGCTGTGTAATGGTTTGGTGTCTGCGGGCATTTCTTTTGCGCGCACCATCGTCTTTGAAGCCGGGGCCGTACTGCTGCTGCCTATTGCCTTTGATTTGAACGGTGTATGGATGGCACTGCCTGTGGCTGAAGGGCTGGCGCTGCTGGTGTCGGTGGGCTGTCTGATCTTTTTCCGGAAGCGCTATCAGTACGCATAAGTGCGGTGTGAAAAGAAGCCTTTCCCAGAGGGAGGAAAACGCCCCTCCGGTATGCTGTCAGCATACCGGAGGGGCGTTTTTTAGGAATGGAAACGGATGATTTGCGTTCAGGCGGTCAGGGAGCAGGATAGAATCCGGTTGGTTCTTCGCTCAAATTGATCATGATATTTTTCATCTGGGTATAGTGCTCCAACATGACCTTATGCGTTTCGCGGCCAATGCCGGACTCTTTATAGCCGCCGAAAGGCGCGCCTTCAGGAATGGCATTATAGGTGTTGATCCACATGCGGCCGGTTTCGATAGCCCGGGCCACCCGGATAGCGCGGTTGATGTCACGGGTCCATACGGCGCCGCCCAAGCCATACACGCTGTCATTGGCCATGGCGATCACATCGGCTTCGTCTTTGAACTTAATGATAACCGCCACCGGCCCGAAGATCTCTTCCTGAGCCACGCGCATATCGTTGGTCACATTGGTCAGCAGCGTGGGGCGCATGAAGCAGCCTTTGGCCAGCGCGCCTTCGTCAGCACGTACACCGCCGCAAGCCACGGTAGCGCCCTCTTGTTTGCCGATCTCTACATAATCGAGGATTTTTTTGAGCTGCCCCTCGTCGATCTGGGCGCCCATCTGGGTTTCAGGATCCCAGGAGGGGCCAACCTTGACCGCGTTGAAGCGTTTAACGGCTTCTTCCACAAACTTATCATAAATGCTGTCCTGAACGAATACGCGGGAGCCGGCACAGCATACCTGGCCCTGGTTGAACAGGATGCCCATCTGCAAGCCGTCCATGGCCATGTCCCACTTGCAGTCCTCGAAAAAGATGTTGGCGGATTTGCCGCCCAGCTCCAACGTGGCGGGAATCAGCTTTTGAGCTGCTGCCAAGGCCACATCACGGCCCACTTCAGTGGAGCCGGTGAATGCCAGTTTGCGGAAACCGGGGTGCTCCAGCATGTACTGGCCGGATTTGCCGCCGCTGCCGGTGATTACGTTGAATACGCCCGCAGGGATGACATCCTGAATCAGACGGGCCAGCTCCAGAACGCTCAGGGAAGTAGTGCTGGAGGGCTTAAAAACGGTGCAGCAGCCGCTGGCCAGAACGGGGGCCAGTTTCCAGGCGGCCATCAGGAAGGGGAAGTTCCAGGGAACGATCTGGCCCACAACGCCGATGGGTTCGCGCAGAATCAGGCTCATGGTGTCGGTGCCGAGCATATTGGCACTGCCTTCTTCAGCCATGATGCAGCCGGCAAAATAGCGGAAATGCTGAGCCGACAGTGGAATATCCACTGCCATGGTTTCGCGGATGGGCTTGCCGTTGTCCAGGGATTCTACAATGGCAAGGAATTCTTTGTTTTCGTCGATGATATCGGCGATCTTGTTCAAAATAGCGGCGCGTTCGTTGACTGAAACATTTTTCCAGGTTTCAAAAGCTTTCCAGGCCGCCTGAACGGCTGCGTCCACATCTTCGCGGGTGGCCTGGGCGCATTCGGCCAGGATTTCGCCGTCGGCGGGGCATTTTGTTTTGAAAACGGCGCCGTCGGAGGCATCACGCCACTGTCCGCCGATAAAAAGCTGATATGTATCCTGCAAAGTTACGCCGTGAATGTTTTTCATAGGTAGCAGCTCCTTTCACAGTAAAAACGATGTGATAAAACATATTGGGATTCTATGTTTTGCTCTGTAATCAACATACCACATACTCTATGGTCAGGACAAGAGGAAGTTGCCGCCTTTTCGAAGAATCTTTGGAAGTTCGTGAAAAGGTTATCAGAGTGAGCTGCAAACACCAGGAATTGGTAATTTTGTACAATATTAAATCGAAAGATAGAGTAAAAATGCTGGGCGGCATTTATAAAAGTTTTTTGGCGAAAGCTTATTGATATTTGCGAAGATAAAGAACAGGATATGTTTTCGAAGATAAAAAAGGAAGCGGCTTGGCAAATGCCAAACCGCTTCCTTTTCGATTCAGTCTACAATATCGACGGAAACCTTGGTTCCGGTGCGCTGGGCATAGGAACGTACCACAGTGCGGATCTCCTTGGCAATGCGGCCCTGGCGGCCGATCACCTTGCCCATGTCCTCAGGGGCCACGCGCAGTTCCAGCGTGATTTCCTCTTGGCCTGGAACCTCCGTTACCGTGACGGCTTCCGGGTGGTCCACCAGGTTTCGGGCGATATAGAGCAGCAAGTCTTTCATGCCAACTCCTCCAGATTAAGCCTTGGCCTTTTTCAGCAGGCTTCTGACCGTCTCGGTGGGCTGAGCGCCGGTCTTGATCCAGGCCTCAGCGCGCTCCAGGTCGATCTTGATCTCTGCCGGGTCGGTGCAGGGATTATAGGTGCCGATTTCTTCGATAAAGCGGCCATCGCGGGGATAGCGGGAATCGGCGACCACAACTCTGTAGAAAGGAGCGCTCTTGGCGCCCATTCTGCGCAGTCTGATTTTAACCATGTTGATTCACCTCCAAAATATTGATCCACAAGTGGGGTATATAAATGCGTTGATCAGGGTGACCAAAGCTACATTTATCCATTTTTGGCATGCCCTCAGCGCAGGCGCTTTTTACGGCCGAAACCGCGCAAACCACCGCCGAAGTTGCCGCCCATGCTGCTGCCGCCGCCGAGGCCGGCCAGCGCGCCCAGCTTGCCGCGGCCCTTATACATCTGCTTGGCAATCTGGTTCATCATGTCGTACTGCTTGAGCAGGCGGTTCACGTCGGAAACCTCCAACCCGCAGCCTGCGGCGATGCGCCGCTTGCGGCTGGCGTCCAGCACGTTGGGATTTTCACGCTCATATGGCGTCATGGAAAGGATAATGGCCTCGCTGCGGTTGAGCACCTTGGGATCCAGTTCTGCGCCTTCCAGCTGCCGGCCCATGCCGCCGGGGAGCATAGAGGCGATCTGGGAGATATCGCCCATCTTTTTCATCTCACGCATTTCGTCGAGAAAATCGGCGAGGCTTAGGCGGCTTTTTTTCAGTTTCCGATCCAACTCTGCCGCTTTTTTCTGGTCAAAGGTCTGCTCGGCCTTTTCGATCAGGGAGAGCACGTCGCCCATGCCCAAGATGCGGGAGGCCATACGATCAGGGTGGAACGGCTCGATCATGTCCAGCTTTTCGCCGGTGCCGGCGAATTTAATGGGCTTGCCGGTGGTGGCCTTGATAGACAGAGCCGCGCCGCCGCGGGCGTCGCCGTCCAGCTTGGTCAACAGCACGCCGTCAATGCCGAGGGCTTCGTCAAAAGCGGTGGCGGCATTTACGGCGTCCTGGCCGGTCATAGCGTCTACCACCAGAAGGATTTCGTTAGGATGCACGGAGGCTTTGATGTTTTTCAGCTCGTCCATCAGCGCCTCGTCGATGTGCAGCCGGCCGGCGGTGTCGAGAAACACCATGTCGTTGCCGTGGTCCTGCGCGTGGCGGACGGCGGCTTCAGCGATTTTTACCGGATCGCCCTGGCCCATTTCAAACACAGGCAGATCCAGCTGTGCGCCGACCACTTTGAGCTGTTCAATGGCGGCGGGGCGGTATACGTCGCAGGCAGCCAGAAGAGGACGCTTGCTGTAATTCTTGCGCATCAGCCCCGCCAGCTTGGCGCAGTTGGTGGTTTTACCGGCACCCTGCAGGCCCACCATCATTACAACAGTGGGAGACCGGGAAGCCATAGTGAGCTTGGCATTGGTTCCGCCCATCAGAGCCGTCAGCTCGTCGTTCACGATTTTAATGACCTGCTGAGCCGGCGTCAGGCTATCAAGTACGTCGCTGCCGATGCACTTTTCGGTGACGGTGG
>QFCE01000864.1_pt1 | contig 47774 bp, 41 predicted proteins | sample 5346091 | NCBI WGS metagenome assembly QFCE01 (sample SAMN09062252, study PRJNA434731) | Human gut metagenome, whole genome shotgun sequencing project. | isolation source: stool timepoint A chromium assembly | host: Homo sapiens | collected 2015 | reverse complement strand
TGCTCTCCTTCTAAAAACCGCTATTATCAACTAATTGTTGTGACATAGCCTTTCTTTTAAAACAGCACTTTCTGTATTTGAAGCCGCATGATGACATTCATCCACAATGATCATGCCATACTCATTCAACAGTTTATGAAATTTTCCCTTTTTACATATAGAACCAGCCATTGCGATATCAATTATACCTGTCATAGAATCATGAGATCCCTGTAAAGTACCTATCAATGATTTTCTCTTTTTGATCAACCCCTTTGGTGTCGTATATTCAGGTAACTCTTCATTTATATCCAAAAATTTCTGCAGCTTATCTTTCCATTGTTCTAATAAAGATGAACTCTCCAACAAAATTAATGTATTCACTTTCTTTGTCGCAATTAAATCTGCACAAAGAACAGTCTTACCAAAAGCTGTAGCCGCTAATAAAATACCATTATCATGCTCAATCATTTTATTTAGAGCTACATTTTGTTCAGGTTTTAACTCTCCCTTAAAAGTAACATCAATACTTCTTCCTTGTTGCCTTTTATCATCAATCATCATTTGAATCTCAGCATTCTTATTATACGAAATTAAAGCATCATAACATCCTCTAGGAATTTGTATATATCCACTATTGTGATCTTCACCAAGATAAATATATTTATACATGCCAAAAGTAGAAATTCCCATACCTTGATTTTTATAATAAATAGGATTACTAATTCTAGCCAATTTACGGATTTTATTTTGAATAGACACACTTAAATTTGAAGTATCCACATAAATACCATTTGATAAAGTGATATGCATTTTTCCATTCACTTCATTCTTTTCAAATTCACTCATTGAATCCCATGGCTTATCATCTGAATTTCCATGCCATTCTTTTATTTTTTCTTCTATAAACACCTGTGAAAGCTTAGGCTTAGACCACAATATATTCCATTGATTTGAATAGGCATTCCAATTTTCATCAATAAATGCACTGTTGCCATCTTTCAATGCTCGTCCTTGTAATGGCAATGCGATTAAATTTCCCAGACCACCCTTTGGCATACTATCTTGTGCTGGTATCATACGATCATAATATTTAAATGATTTTAAATTCACTTGTTCTGCCCCTTTATCCAACAAAGCATTTCCAAAATTTCTTGCCAAGATAGATGAAATCGGTTTATCAAAGAAAATCCAAATATGTGCTCCTTTACCTGATCTAGAACGCTCAATCAATGGATCAATTCCATTTAATTGACAAATCTCACGCATCGCATTAACTTCTTCTTTCCAACTATCATCTATATTCCTATATTCGCAAAATCATTTCCTGCATCTTTATCATGATTATCAAAATCAAAGACTAAAAAACGACACGTATTATCTTTATGCAATGGATAAACACCAATGATTTCATTTCCTTTTAAATGTGACTTAATACTATCAATTGTCAAAGCTTTATACTTTTGGTAATGACAATCTTGGCAACGAAACCCTGCATTCCACTTCTTGCCACAACCATCCGACCAAAAATTAATACATTGTGGATAGTATCCCGCTTTATTTGTTTTCTTGTTTTCTACTCTTTTTGCGTATACATCTGTACGACCCCAAAAACGTGCAAAAAAACGATTTGCCATATCTTTTGTGATTTCATTTGGAAAAACAATACGACTGCCTTGATTCGTTTCAAAAGTTTCTGTATTTATAGAATTCTTTAATTGATTCAATTCTTCCTGATAAGAAATTCCTTCTCTCTCCAAAATGTTCTTCAAGCATTGAATCTCTTTCGTATTATAGAACTAGAAGTTTGATGTTAGCATATAAATAGGACTAGTCAAAAAGAGAAAATTTACACCAGTGGTACAATAGAAAGAGGATGATTCAAAGACAAAGGAAGGCAAAAGAAAATGGCAAATAAAAAGAAACAGTTTGATCAAGAATTCAAACAAAATGCAGTCAATTATTGTTTAACACATCCAGAACTAAGTCGTAAAGAATGTGCTAAAAATTTAGGTATTGGAGATAGTACTTTATACAGATGGAAGCAAGAAGCTAAAGCCAATAACAACCAGGCAACATTTAAAGGTTCAGGGAATCTAACAGAGGCTGAGCTTGAAAACAGACGTTTAAAACGTGAATTAAAGGATACGCAAGATGCTCTTGAAATTCTAAAAAAAGCCATCAGCATTCTGGGAGAATAACACAAGTTCTGTACTGTCTTGTTTCTGAAGAGTCTAAGGTCGACAAAGACTTTTCGGTGACTGGAGTGCTATGTAAGCTACATTTGTCAAAATCAGGATATTACAATTATCTGCATCGAAAACCTAGCAAGCAATCTATATCTAAGGAAGAGAGAATGCAAGCGATTCAAACTATATATGATGATAATCATCAAATTTATGGTGCACCAAAGATAGCGAAAGAGATGCAAAAGAAAGGCGAAAAAATATCACAAAGAACTGTAGGTGTATATATGCGAGAAATGGGTATCAGAGCCTGTTACATTAAACCATATGTAAAAACAACCTTTGATAGTGATTTTTCAACAAAGCTGCATAACATTTTAAAAAGAGACTTTTCGCCAAGCAAGCCAAATGAGGCATGGTGTACAGATATAACGTATATATTTACCTTGGAAGGATTTGTATACCCTACAAGTGTAATGGATCTATATTCAAGAAAAATAATTGCATGGACATTATCAAGAACATTGGAAGTGGAAGAAGTATTGAAATGTATAGAGATGGCTAGAAAGCGGAGAAAAACAGCGAATCCTGTAATTATTCATTCGGATAGAGGAGTACATTATACAAGCAAACTTTATAAAAAATTAACAGCAGGACTGATTCTAAGTTATTCAAAAAAAGGCACACCATGGGATAATGCATGTATAGAATCTTTTCATTCAGTAATTAAAAGAGAATGGTTAAATCGTACTTTGATTTATGATTATGATCATGCATATGATTTGTGTTTCGAATATATTGAAACATTCTACAACACGATACGAATCCATAGCCATTGCGGTTATGAATCACCAAATCAATATGAGAATAATTATTATTCAAAACATTAGAATTTAAAATTTATCTATTTTATGAGTCCTTTTTCTTGACGTAGTACCAAAGAAATTAAAAGAAGATATGGCAGAAGCTGAAAGAACCATTGGTGAAATGATTAAGCTAGTACAGGAACTACCTGACTTTAGTATAATCAAATCTATTCCAGGTATTGGAGATAACCTAGCTGCACGTATTATTGCAGAACTAGGTGACATGACAAGATTTAAAAAGAAGAATGAGTTAGTAGCCTTTGCCGGATTGGATCCAAGAATCAGTGAAAGTGGACAGAATGACGGGGATCATATGCACATTACTAAAAAAGGCAATAAACGATTAAGGTGTTTATTATATCTGGCTGTAACGTGTTCTATAAGGCTTAAGAGAGATGATAATAGTATTAAGGATTTCTATATAAAGAAAAAGCAGCAATCAAACCCGATGTGTTCGAAAGCTGCAAAGACTGCATGTGCTAGTAAATTAGTACGAATAATTTATAGCATGTGCAAAACTGGTGAGTTATACCAGTACAATAAATAACAACGAGATTATACACCAAAACTACCCTGAAAAAAAGCGCTTTTTCTTCAGGGTTTTTCAGCATGCAATAAAAACCATGAAAAATTATTGATATAATTTTTGAATTTTTTCTTGATTTCTATTATCCAATTTTTTTAAGTCATCTATGATAGTCAAATTGTCATTCATCTGTTTCACAAAACCACCTACTCTTTTCAATACTATTTTAATTGAATTAGTTAATAAAAAAAACACCCAAGACTCCGTTAGTTAGACGGAGAGGAGTGTTTTCAGAACACATCTGCAAGTAGTAGTCTTGTAGTAGTTCTATTCATATAATAATCCTTTTTACAAACCATTGTGTTAACACAAACACACAAAGACAAAAAAACAAGAATAAATCAACCTTAACTGCTTTTAATATGTTAATCCAATCTGTTTTTTTCAAGAGACATTCTTTTTAATTTTTTATCTATTTGTTTTGCGATTTTATAATCTTCTTCAAATTGAAAGTTATGTTGAACGACCGGATTTTTCGATATATATACATATATCTTACCTATATTTGATAATTCAATTTCAATACCTACATACACTTTTTTCAATTCAATAAAAATACTCGTATTAAACGTACTAATTAACACTCTATGAGAAAATAATGGTGATTTACCTTTATATCTAGCATGTTCATAAACTATTTGACTTCTAACAACATCACAAAATTTGTAAGTCCCTAAACTACCATCACATATTGTAAATTCTTTGTTCTTCTCATCAAAAAGGATGCTGTCAGCTATTTTATTGATATACAATGTTGAGATGCTCATTATTTCTTAACTCCTCAGATTTTTGCATAACATATATCAAACTTAATCCATTCTCTGCTGCAAATTTTGTAGCTTCTTGAATATCAAAAAACAGCTCATTTCCTTGTTCATAGTAAACAATCCATTCATCAGGGTTAATTGACTCATTATTTTCTAATGGCCGAGCTCTTGTAGGAACGGCTGTGATTGTATTTGTCAAAGAGCCCACGTAAACTGGCGTACTTAGAGCTGTGTTAGCATACTCAGCAACATTAATATTATATGTTATTGCATTATTGGCAGAATGAACAAGCTTAGATGATTGACTTGGAGAGATTGTACACCCATATTGTAGAGCATAATGCTGGCAATTTGATCCATATAAACTAATATCATTAGCATAAGTGATTGTACCATTATTATGTTGTACACTTATGTTATACCAATACGAATACGCGTAAACTGAAAGATAGCTTCCTATCACTTGTGCTCTCTTGTTGTAAGAAGCCGCATATAAACTAATAGTCGACATGCTTATAATACTAATACACAAAATCAAAGTAATAATGCCATAATATATTTTATTTTTCATCACATATTTCCTTTCTTTTATTTTTCTTTTATTTTTTTACATCAAGTAAGTATGACCATATAAACTGTGTCCATTGCTATCACATCTCCTAAAATATGATTTCTTATTATTATCTTAATTTTTCCACCATTTAAATATAAGACTACACAATTAACTTTCATATTAAGACTTTATTTACAAGATTGTGTCAACGAAAAAGGGTGTTTCTAAAACATATTTTCAAATAATTGTCTAGTAGTAGTTCTATGCATAGAATAATCCTTTTTACAAACCATTGTGTTAACACAAACACACAAAGACAGAAAAAATTTCAATTGATAATTCAATCAAATTAATCATTTATGATTATTAATATATAATTCTAGAAATAATTTAAGTAGGAAACAACTCTGCAAATTGTAGTCTTGTAGTAGTTCTATGCATAGAATAATCCTTTACCTTTCCTTCTGTGTTAACAAATAATGATAAAACACCAATTAAAGCAATTGTGTCATATCAAAATTTTAATTACAATAATCTTAGAAAGATTCATGGAGGATCAAATACATATGTATTACTTATTATTCACTGTACAATTCATCTTATTTTTCATTGCACTTACAGATTATTCAAAATGGAAACTAATTTCATTTTTCACCATTACTGCAGTATTGATTCTATATAGTATCTATACACATGATACAGGGCAAATCATCATGTGTATTTTGGACATGGTTTTCATTGGTTTCTATTGGTTTTATAAGAAAAGACACTAAATAATAGTCAGGAACACTTATAGATCGTATTATAATTAATGCTTGATTGATGTAATGTAATGGAAATTTTAGTTTATACACAAACAGGAGTAAATTATATTTTCCATAGAAACGGAAATGCAGCAGGCTTCACACCTTTACTGATAAGATGACAAACCAGTAGTTAGTAAATAATATATTTTATTAATTCCAGAGTATTTGTAACAAAGAGACGTAATGTTTCTTTGTTTTTTTGTAAAGGTTTTCAAAAAGGTTTTCAAAACTATCTATAAACAGAAAAAAAACCCTTATATAAGGGCTTTATTCACAAGATGGCGTCGACGGAGGGATTCGAACCCCCGACCGTGCGCTTAGAAGGCGCATGCTCTATCCGGCTGAGCTACGTCGACAACGCATACATTTTATAACATAATCAAAATATATGCAAGCCAAAATTTAAATATTTAGTCTAACTCAAAAGCACCCGTGTACAATTGATAGTATTTACCCTTTTGTTTCAACAAGTCCTCATGATTACCACGCTCAATAATATGACCTTGTTCTAACACCATGATCGCATCACTATTTTGGATAGTTGAAAGTCTATGTGCAATCACAAATACCGTTCTTCCTTCCATCAACTTATCCATACCTTCCTGAACGATTCTTTCTGTATGTGTATCAATGGAACTTGTTGCTTCATCCAAAATCAAAACAGGAGGATTGGCAACAGCTGCACGTGCAATGGATAAAAGTTGTCTTTGTCCTTGCGATAAAGATTCTCCACCTGCATGAATCATTGTGTCATAACCATGTTCTAAGTGTTTAATAAATTCATGTGCATTCGAAAGTTTACTAGCCGCAATACACTCTTCATCACTCGCATCTAAACGACCATAACGAATGTTATCCATGATTGTACCAGTAAACAAGTTTGTATCCTGTAATACAATACCTAATGATTTTCTAAGATCTGCTTTCTTGATTAGTTTTACATCAATACCATCATACGTAATGGAACCCGATTGAATATCATAAAAACGATTGATTAGATTCGTGATTGTTGTTTTACCAGCACCTGTAGCTCCTACAAAGGCAATCTTTTGTCCTGGTTTCGCAAATAGAGAAACATCAAATAAAATCTGTTTATCTGGATTATAAGAGAAGTTCACATTTTCAAAACGAACATCTCCACGAAGTGGAACCAATTCATCTTGCCCATCTTTTCTTGGATGATGCCAAGCCCAGTGATCATGATCAATTTGTTCTAAAGTCACGATACCATCATCCACTTCACTTTCCATATCTATGATTTCATAAATACGCTTAGCTCCTGCATCTGCCATTATTACTGCATTTAGCTGCATACTAATTTGTCCAATTGGATTTGTGAAACTACGATTTAATTGTAAGAAAGCGGCAATGCCACCTAATGTTAATCCTGCAATATGATTTAGAGCAAAGATAGAACCAACTACCGCAACAAGTACATAAGAAATGTACCCAATATTCATTACGACTGGCATTAAAACATTCGCAAACGTATTCGCATTGGCACTTGCTTCAAACAACGCATCATTTACTTGATCAAAATCTTTGATACTTTGTTCTTCATGCGTAAAAACTTTAATGACTTTACTTCCTTCCATCATTTCTTCAATAAAACCATTTTCTACACCCAATTGTTTTTGTTGGGCAATAAAGTATTTACCTGATTTTGCCGAAATCTTTTTTGAAGTATACACCATCAATAAACCACATGCGATTGTTAAAACAGCCAATGGAACATTTAAGATGAACATGGAAATCGTAACTGAGATAATCGTCATTAAAGATACAATAACCTGAGGAATACTTTGAGAAATTAGCTGTCTTAAAGTATCCGTATCATTTGTATAAACAGACATGATATCCCCATGTGCATGTGTATCAAAGAAGCACAATGGCAATGTCTGCATATGTTCAAACAATTCATCACGAATATGTTTTAAAGTACCCAATGAAATTGTTACCATTATACGATTAAATCCATACGTAGCTAAAATACCAACACCATAAATCATTACCAATTCCATTAATGCATTGAATAAAGGCGTATAATTCGGAACTGTTTGTGATAATAACGGAACAATATAATCATCAATCAAGCTCTTTAAAAACATGCTTCCATATACATTGGCGATACTAGATACAATGATCAATACAAGCACAATAAAACTTTCAATCTTATAAGAAGTGATTGTTTCTTTAATAACTCGCTTTAGACTATTTGTATCTCTATTGTTCATCAAAGTCACCTCCATTATTTTGTGCTTCAAACGTTTCTTTATACATCGCATTTGATTTTAATAATTCTTCATGCGTACCTAAACCAGAAATTTTTCCATCGTCAATCACAAGAATCTGATCTGCATCTTGAATACTTGAAACACGCTGTGAAATAATGATTCGAGTTGTATGTGGAATCTTCTCTAAGAATGCTTGTCGAATCAAAGCATCGGTTTTTGTATCCACGGCACTTGTAGAATCATCTAAAATCAAAATTTTAGGACTCTTTAGTATGGCTCTTGCGATACACAAACGCTGTCTTTGTCCCCCCGAAACATTCGTACCACCTTGCTCAATATACGTATCATATTTATTTGGCATCAACTGAATAAATTCATCCGCCTGTGCTAATTTACAAGCTTCCATGATCTCTTCATCTGTCGCATTTGGATTACCCCAACGCATATTCTCTTTGATTTTTCCCGAAAATAAAACATTCTTTTGTAGAACCATGGCCACATTATCGCGCAATACTTTTAAATCATAATCACGAACATCCATTCCCGCTACTTTAACACTACCTTGTGTTACATCATATAGTCTTGGAATCAATTGTACTAAACTCGATTTACTAGATCCCGTTGTTCCAAGAATTCCTAGTGTTGATCCTGAAGGAATGTGCAAATCAATATGACTTAAAATGTCTTCATCATTTCCATAATGAAATGAAACATCTTCAAAATCAATGGTTCCATTGGCCACAGTTTGAACTCCGTTTTCTGGACTTGTTAAATCGGATTCTTGATTTAATACTTCGGCAATACGTTTTCCACTCGCAATCGACATTGTCACCATGACAAAAACCATACTCATCATCATCAATGACATCAAAATACTTGCAGTATATGTAAATAAAGACATCAATTCTCCGGTTGTCATGTTTTGAGCCACAATTTGATGAGCCCCTAACCACGAAATCAAAATAATTGTGCCATACATACAAAGCTGCATAACAGGCGAGTTAAACACTAAGATTTTTTCCGCTTTCCCTTGAATACTAAAAATAGTCTCACTTTCATTACGGAACTTTTCAATTTCATGATCCTTACGAACAAAAGATTTCACGACACGAATGCCTAGAATATTTTCTTGAATACTCGCATTTAAAAAATCATAGCGAGAAAATAATCGACTAAAGATGGGACTTACAATAAAAATAATTCCAAACAAAACAACTCCCAAAAATAAAACCGTAACCACAAAAATCATTGCCATTCGTATATTAATGATAAAAGCCATGATCAAAGATGCGATTAACATCAATGGTGCACGAACACAAACACGAATAATCATCTGATATGCATTTTGTATATTTGTCACATCCGTCATCATACGTGTGATTAATCCACTTGTTGAATAAGCGTCAATATTTGAAAAAGAAAAGTTTTGAATATTACGATACTCTGCCTTTCTTAAATTCTTCGCAAAACCACTCGATGCGATTGCCGCATGCTTTCCACTTTTAGCACCAGCCCATAAAGATACAAAGGCTGCCACCAACATTAAAGTCCCATAAAACCAAATTGAACCCATATTTCCTTTTTCAATACCATTATCCACTAATAATGCCATCAAAAATGGAATAAACACTTCAAGTATGGCTTCGATTGAAACATAAATCGGACTCAATAACGTATCCTTTTTATATTCTTTAACTTCATTCAATAAAGTCTTGACCATAATAAACCTCCATTATTCTAAATCTTCAATTATTCTAAATTTTCAGCTAGCTCTTTTAAGATTTCTAACAATTGAACCTTCTTCTCGTCACCTAAAACATTTCCAAATCTAGATTCCATTGTACGAATCTGCTTCACGATATCTTCATGAAGATCCTGCTCTTTTTGAGTCAACACAATAGCACGAACTCTTTTATCCTTTTGATTCAATTTTCTTTCAATAAACCCCTTCTGTTCCAAGCGATTTAAAATCCCTGTAACTGTGGGATTCGAAATATGAAAATGTTCCTCAATATCTCTTTGAATAACTGGATCCTTATCCGTAAAATGTAGATATCCTAAGACGTCTTGTTGAGATTTAGTTAAATCATATTTTTTTAAACCTTCATTCATATGTTTGTCCATTTTTTTCTTGATTAAACTAAAATAAAAACCAATCTCATTATTGTCACACATTTTCCTCGCCTCATTTCCATAGCATGCTATATATTTACATAGTACGCTATATATATTACTATAATAATTCCATTTGTCAATTCTTGTTTTTTTAGATATCATAAATATGTATGAAAAAAAATGAAGAATATATTGTAACATGTATCGATGATACAGATTTAAATAGTGGTGTTGTAAAAATTAACGATATGGTTGTCTTTGTGCCAAACTTATTGATTGGTGAAAAGGCAAAAATCAAAATCGTAAAAGTCAACAAAAAATATGCTTTTGGCATAATTACTCAACTTTTAAAGCCAAGTATAAATCGCCAAGAACTTACTTGTGAAGTTGCTAAAACATGTGGTGGATGCCAACTTCAACACATGAAGTATTCTTATCAATTAGACTATAAATATAAACATATCAAAAAATTATTTGAAGATATTGAAGTAAAGCCAATACTAGGTATGGATTCTCCTTGGTACTATCGTAACAAAGCACAGTTTCCGGTTAAAATCAAAGATGGTAAGGTCCTGATGGGTTTTTATCGCCAACATTCAAACGACGTTGTGACATGTAAAGAATGCAAGATTCAAGATTTTACAATCAATGAAATCTTTGGCTTCATTCAAAAACATATCACAATTGAAATGGCAGAAGGCTTACGCCACATCTTTATCCGCCACTCAAGTACAGATGAAATTCAAGTGGTATTTATTGGTAAAAATGAAAAGAATATTTTTTCTTTGTCTAAACTATTAAAAAACACATTCTCAAACATCACAAGTATTGTATTTAACTACAACACACGAAATGACAACGTGATCTTAGGTGATACATATAAAGTCTTATATGGAAATGACTACATCATTGAAAAATGTTTAGGTAACAAAGTGAAATTGCACTTTAAATCCTTCTTCCAAGTCAACCCTATACAGATGGAAGTTTTGTACAATCAAGCCATTAAAGCCGCTAATCTTTCTGGAAACGAAACATGCATTGATATGTATGCAGGCACAGGTACCATTGGTATGGCTGTCAGTAAACATGCGAAAAGCGTGATTGGTGTTGAAATCGTTAAAGAAGCCGTTGATAATGCCAACGACAATACAAAAATGAATCACCTTGATAATTGTCACTATGTTTGTCAGGATGCCACAGATTTTGCACACGAACGTAAAAGCGATAAAATTGATGTCGTCTTTATTGATCCACCAAGAAAAGGAATGGCAGAAAATGGAATCCAAGATACGGTGACCATGCAGCCCGAAAAGATTATATACGTTTCTTGCAATCCTAAAACGTTATCACGAGATTTAAAAATCTTTAAAAATTATGGATACCAATGCGAATACGTTCAACCTGTAGACATGTTTTGTCAAACAACCGGACTTGAATGTGTTGCCAAACTCAGTAAAATAGTGTAATATTTCAACACTATGAGGCCGTGGTGGAATTGGTAGACACGCTACTTTGAGGGGGTAGTGAGTTATGCTCGTGTGCGTTCAAATCGCATCGGCCTCACCATATAGATATAAAAAGTGCTTCGGCACTTTTTTTATGGCTATGTCACATTATATGGTTGATTTTTAATAGAAAATATTGTCTAATAATAGTAGATAAATAGCACTTATAAAAGGAGTGTGACGATATGCCTACTATTAAAGATGCACTTGATATTATCAACAAATTGACTGCCGTAGAGCAGGAAAGTCTTAAAACTATGCTTTTAAGTCCTGCTTTTGTCAAAACTTTAGATATTGAAGAATTTGTAACAAAAGAAAGATTTTCTAATGGTCGTGTATGTCCTTTATGTGGATGTATTCATGTAGTTCGCAATGGTCACAGAAAAGACGGGACACAGAGATATATTTGCAATGATTGTGGCAGTCCTTTGTAATTGCTACTAACTCTATCGTATCTGGTACAAGGAAAGAACTCGCCGTATGGGAAAAGTACATTGACTGTATGATGAACGGTCTTTCTATTCGTAAGACTGCTGTTGCTTGTGGTATCCATAGAAATACTGCATTCATTTGGAGACATAAGATTTTAGATGCACTCCAGAATATGGCAGATGAAGTTAAACTTGATGGAATTATTGAGGCTGACGAAACTTTTTTCGCAATCTCGTACAAGGGAAATCATAGTAAGAGTAAGTTTTTCACTATGCCTCGTAAAGCACATAAGCGAGGACATTCCACACATATCAGAGGCTTGTCAAAAGAAAAGGTATGTGTTCCTTGTGCGGTAAACAGGAATGGATTGTCAATCTCAAAGATTACAAATACAGGTAGAGTATCTACAAAAGATTTACATCATATTTATGATGGTAGAATTGAAACCGATTCCACACTTGTGACCGACAAGATGAACTCCTATGTAAGATTTACAAATGCCAATGGAATTGAATTGGTGCAACTTAAAACTGGTAAGGCAAAGAAAGGCATCTACAACATTCAGCATATCAATAGTTACCATAGCCAGTTAAAGCGTTTTATGAGAGGTTTTAACGGTGTTTCGACTAAATACCTTAACAACTATCTCGTATGGAATAATCTTGTAAACTATGCCAAAGAAAGCGACACGGAGAAAAGGAACATCTTCTTGACTTTCGTAATGGCAACATTGAAATCTGTGAAATGCAGAGATTTAACAAATAGACCAGCAGTTCCACTGATTGCCTAATTTGAAGTTGCGGAGGTGTTTTAGATGAAAAGGAAATGGCTCATTCCGTGTTTAATAGTGGTAATTGTGATTGCAATTCTTTTTTATACTGGTATTCAAAGGACGCATACTTTCACACTTGCAGAGAGAAACGGAGTTGCATTCAAGTCAGAACAAATACAACCGCTGTTTGAAACTATTAGAGTAAGCGGTGATTGTGATACAGATGTGATATTTACTGATATTGAGACTGGCGAAACATACACGGTAGGATACATTACATCTGGTGTATCAGAAAAAATTAAACTACAAAAAGGTAAGTGGTACACAGTAGAGGGAGCTGGAAATATCACAGTAAGTCCAGTAAACATTAGAATTGAATGAAGAACAACGAATCCCAGTTTGTAGGGATAAAAATAAGGAGAGCGATTTGCTCTCCTTCTAAAAACCGCTATTATCAACTAATTGTTGTGACATAGCCTTTTTTATTTTCCACACAAAAAAAACTAGACCAAACGGCCTAGTTAGTCTTTACTTGGAAATTTAAATACTTGCTCCCCCTCTTTTGTCACTAAGTATTTTCCACGCGCAATATATTCAACATAATCTGGATTTGTCAGATTCTGTTTTGCCTTCTCCAATTCTTTCTTTTTAGAAGACAATTCTTTTTTTTCTTTTTCCTTTTGAACAATACTCGACTTTAACTCATGCGTCATTGACAATTGCTGCAAACCACCCATGATTAAAAAGCCAGACATAACCAGCATTGCGATATATACAAAGAAATGTTGAACTTTTTTTCGTTTTCCCTTCATACTTTTATCCCCTTTTTACTATAGCATATAATAGAAAGCGATTTCAATGTAAATTATTTCACACGCATAGCTAAAATCGCAATGTCACTAGGATTTATACCAGAAATACGACTTGCTTGTCCTAATGTTAAAGGCTTGATAGCTGTTAATTTTTGTCTTGCCTCCAAAGATAAATTATCCATATTTTCATAATCCAAATCTGCAGGAAGCTTCATTTTTTCCATCTGCTGTAAATGTTTCGCATCGCGCTTTGCCTTGGCAATATAACCAGCATACTTTGTCTGGATCTCAATCTGCTCATTGATTTGAGTTTCGTAATCCAATCCCGTATATTTTGCCAAGCCCTTAACTGTAATTTTTGGACGTTTAATTAAATCCAATGCACTACATCCATGTGCCAATGGATCAAAGCCCAAGCTATCAAGATATTCATTGACTTCACTATTCGGTTTAATATGTGCATTTGAAAGTTCTTCTCGAGCAACCTCAATATAATTCATCTTCTTTTTATATGCATCATATCTTTCTTGTGAAACCAAACCAATTTCATAGCCTTTTTCAAGCAATCTTTGATCCGCATTGTCATGACGTAACAACAATCTATATTCCGCTCTTGAAGTTAATAAACGATAAGGTTCCTTTGTTCCTTTTGTACATAAATCATCTAACATGACACCAATATAAGCTTCATCACGACGAAGAACAAATTGTTCTTTACCATCCACTTTCAATGCCGCATTCGCCCCAGCCATCAATCCTTGACCAGCTGCTTCTTCGTATCCGCTCGTACCATTGACCTGTCCTGCAGTAAATAAATTCTCAACAATTTTATTTTCCATATTCGGCTTCATCTGAAGTGGATCAATCGCATCATATTCAATCGCATACGCATATTTTTCAATCACACAATTTTCAAGTCCCGGCAAAGAATGAACCATCTTTTCCTGTACATCAATAGGCATTGATGTTGAGAATCCTTGAATGTAAATTGTATCTAATTCTTTAGATTCAGGCTCTAAGAAAAGCTGATGTCTTTCTTTATCCGCAAAACGAACCAATTTATCTTCAATACTTGGGCAATAACGAGGACCTACCCCTTTTACTAACCCAGAATACATTGCAGAATCATGCAAATGTGTATGAATGATTTCATGCGTTTCTGGCTGTGTATAAATTAAATGGCAAATCTCTTGTTTTTCAAAAGGCAATACATCCTCTTGTTTTGTTGTTTCACTAAAGCGCAAAAATTGATTTGTCCCTGGTTGTGGTTCTGTCTTTGAAAAATCAATTGTATCCATTTTAATACGAGCTGGTGTTCCCGTCTTTAAACGGAAAGTTTTAATTCCAGCCTCACGCAATGATTCTGACAACGTATTAACCGTCCTTTGATCTTCTGGACCAGAAACAGTGGAAGTATGTCCTCTTAAAACATTACTTGCCATATAAGTACCTGTTGTCAAAACAACCGTCTTACTTTCAATAAATGTTCCATCTTCTAGCTCAACACCACAGGCTTTTCCATCCTTGATTACAACAATTTTACATGCTGCCTCAATAATATCTAAATTATCCTGTTCTTCTAATGCCTTTTTCATAAAACGTTTATAGGCAATCTTATCGCTTTGAACACGCAAACTCCATACTCCAGGTCCTTTTGTCGTATTCAACATCTTAAACTGTAAAGCCGTCTTATCTGCCGCAATAGGCATCATACCACCCAAGGCATCAATTTCTCGAACTACGATTCCTTTTGCCGGTCCACCTACACTAGGATTACATGGCATCGAACCAATCATATCTTTACTTAAAGTCACGATAGCCGTTTTCTTATTCATTCGACTCGCCGCTAAACAAGCCTCAATTCCGGCATGTCCAGCTCCAACAACTACTACATCATACATTTTATACACCCGATTTCTTTCTTAGTTGAAAGTGAAAAATATTTTGTGGAACTTTTAAATACAAAGTAACTACCACATATACAATTACACTTAATAAACCATTTAAACACATCTTGAACAAACATGAAAGTTTTGATCCTTCAACACCATACAATCCAACTTTAGATAGAAGTATTGAAGTAATCCATAACGCTAACAATCCAATCAAAATACGCACTACAATAATTAAAGTTTTACGATATGAAATGTTGTATACATCTTGAATCTCTTTTAAATTTTTATAAATGATATATCCTGTACCAATAAAACTTGAAATAACAGCACCTGCGATCCCCATGATCCATACAAATGGAATCAAAAGAACTCCTTTGATCAATACACCAATCGCAAGATTTTTTAATACATTTTTTCTTAATTCCAAAGAAACCATTAAATTCGTAACTAACGGAGCTAATGTAGATAAGAAACCTTCCAAAGCCATCCATTGTACAACGAATGTACACAATTCTAAGTTTTCGGAATAATATAACGTGTAATTCAATGGTCCTGCATACGCAAAAATACAAAACGATACAGGAATAGCTACATATAAAACTACGTTGATACTATCCAACACATTTTTCTTAACTAACTTATAATTTTTCTTTGACAAAGCCTCTGAAATATGCGGAATTATCGCTGTCGCAAAACCAGGGCCCAAAATCATTGGGATCGCATTTAATTTACCTGCCACATAATTTGATGCAGAAATGACAGTCGTTGTATCTTTGGCATTATAATGCATTTTTAATCCTGTAGGAAGTAAGAAACCATTAAATACCTGGTCAATATTTCCTAAAATCGCAACCACTAAATAAGGAATGGCTAAGACAAGAATTTCTCTGAATATTTTCTTAGCTGAATGAGAACGTGTCGTTTGTCTTTGTACCATTTCATCCACTGCACATTGGTGTTTACGATCAAAATACGCAAATTGAGAAATTGCCGCAATCGTTGCCACAGAAGTTGACATAACCGCCGCATATAATGCATACTTTTTATCCCATCCAAACGCATAGACTACAAGGCATGCTGCACTTAGTAAAAAGGCAACGCGGAACACTTGTTCAAAAGCTTGTGAAAAAGCATATTCTTCCATTTCTTTTAAGCCTTGATAATATCCTCTAAATGCAGATAATACAGGAACAAGAAAAATCGCTAGAGATAATATTTTCAAACAATTTGCCATGATATCGGCATTCTTGGCGACCATAGCTGGCGCAATTACATTCGATAAAGTAAATAAGAGGATCATTCCAACAAATCCCGTTAAGCCTAAAATCGCAAAAGCAATTTTCTTTACCAGAATAACACTTTTCGCATCTTCTAAAGCAATATAACGAGCTACAAGTGTGGCCACGGCAAAAGGGACTCCCGACTGAAATATCGTCAATAAATACGCATATATATTATAAGATTGTGCATATACAGACTGATACGCTTCCGATTGAAGTATATATGAAAATGGAATTGTATAAGCCAATCCAATTAGTTTTGATACAAATAGACCGCCTGTTCCGATCAGGCCGCCAACAATAATCGACTTTTTGGCCGCTGAAGATTTCGACATAAAATAAATACCCCCAATTTCATAATTATAACATACATCCTTAAAAGTATTATGATTTTTTAAACATTAAGAGTATAGTAAAGATAAGGAGTGTGAGATTATGTATCCAGCCTATATACATACGCAAACTACGGCTCGAAACATTGATCATGCAGCCATCAAAACATACCAGATTCCAAGTTTGATTTTGATGGAACATGCAGCTTTAAAATCAGCCGAAATTATTGAACAAATCACAAATACAAACCAATCTATCTGTATTCTTTGCGGTCCTGGAAATAATGGTGCCGATGGATTAGCAATCGCAAGACTTCTACAGCCTAAATATCCAAATCTATATGTTGTGGTTCCAGAAATCAAAAAGATGTCGGAAGATGAAAAAATTCAATTTCAAATGGTACAAAATTTAAAAATTCCATTCAGCAAAAATCTTCCTAATGTCACTTATGACATTTATATTGATTGCCTTTTTGGCAATGGATTATCTAGAGATATTACCGGATTTTATAAAACTATGATTCAAAATGTAAACACATCTCAGTCCACCATTATCAGTATTGATATGCCTAGTGGCATTGATTCCACTATGGGAAATGTTCTAGGATGCGCCATTCATGCAGATTACACAATTAGCTTGGATTGCTACAAACAAGGACAATGGCTAAATGAAGGAAAAAATCATTGTGGCAAATTATATCTCGTAGATATCGGAATTCCTCAAATTCTTCATCAAAAATGCATGGACAAAATTAAAATATTAAATGAGGAGGATATTCATCTTCCAAATCGCCCATTGAATGCACATAAGTCAACTTTTGGAAAAGCCCTAATGATTGGCGGAAGTCAAAACATGCATGGTGCAATCCACATGGCAAGTCTTAGTGCTTATAAAAGTGGTATCGGTACTCTTACTTTGATGGTTCCAGAATGTATTTCTAATGTTCTCGCAATCAAATCCGATTTTTATATGCTTCTTCAATGTGCCGATCGTAATGGTATATTTAGTTCTAAAGCCATTGATTTGTTGAAACAAAATATTAACAATTATTCAATTATTTCAATTGGAAATGGCATGCAAAAAAACAACATTACTATCGCTTTAGTTGAACAAGCTTTAAAGAGTGACAAAAAAATAGTACTTGATGCCGATGCATTATGGGCTGCACAAAAGAATATTGAATTATTAAAACGGAGTGAAACCACAATTTTAACTCCGCATATTAAAGAAATGTCCGATTTAACAGGTATCCATGTTTCTACCATTATATCAAATCCATTCGAAGTGGCTCGCGACTTTTCAAAAGAATATCCAAGCTGCGTACTCATACTAAAATCAAGTCAAACCTATATTGCCCATCAAGGCAGTGTCTATGTTTTAGATGCACAAAATGCAGGTCTGGCAAAAGGCGGCAGTGGGGATATTTTATGTGGTATTGTCGTTGCGATGCTTGGACAGTGCAAAGATAGTTTACAAGCGGCTCTATGTGCTACCTATATTCATTCGCAAAGTGCTAAACTTGATATAGATTCGGCAAGTTTCATGCCAGAAGATATTATCAACAATATTCCAAACACATTAAAAAGGCTGAGATCCTAGTGATTCTCAGCCTCATCTTTTTGTATCAAATTTTTCAATGTTAAAACAGCACATTTCATTAATGGTTTTAAATCATGATTTTGAATGTTTGATAATCCTGCTTTTTCTCTTTCCTGATTCGCTAAACATAAAAACATAGCTCCACTACGAACATGACGAGTTTGTCCTACGATAAACACAGTACTTGATTCCATTTCCGAAGCCAGACAATCCAGTCTGCAATACGCATCCCATTTGTTTTGCAACTCTTGATAAACTGGCATTGTTTCCAGTGCATGCTGACCAAAAAAAGAATCCTTACTTTGAACAACACCTACATGATAAGGCAGATTAAGTTTTTTTGCACTTTCTACTTGAGCATTTAAAACTTCAAAATGAGGAACAGCTGGAAATTCAATAGGTGCATATTCACGTGTTGTACCTTCTTGGCGAATGGCACCACTTGCAATCACAATATCTCCACCTTGAACATCAAGACGCATACCACCACATGTACCTACACGTAAAAAGGTATGACACCCTAGTTGAATAAGCTCTTCCATTGCGATTGCAGTACTGGCTCCACCAATACCAGTTGAAACTACGCTGCATAATACTCCATTAATATAGCCTGAATATGTAACATATTCACGGTTGTCCGCAACAAAATATGCATCATCTAAATAAGATGCGATATCCTTTACTCTTTTGGGATCTCCCGTTAAAATAACATAATCTCCAACACCATTTTCCTCTAATTGAGTATGATATTGTTTATTTGAACCTTCTGTGTAATCAATCATAATATATCCTAGAAAGATTGGAATTGTAAATAGTAGACATTTGGATGAAACATTGTCGTATTAAAGCTATAAGCCTGACAATCATCATTTTCTCCATCCCAGTCATTATTCAATTTGGATAATAAATCATCGATTTCATCTTCACTCAAATCACTTGTCGCATAAAACTCCATGCAACCAGCTAAACTCGGCTGTAATCGACTTGGAGAATAAGACATCTTTGAACAAATTTCATTCAATGCGTTTTGAACAACTTCAACAACAGCATCATCTTCTTTGTCAACAACTACATGCAATCTTATCTTCATTATACGTTCACCTTATCTACTACATAGTTACATAATTTTTTTAAGTTTGTATCATTAGACAAAGTGATAACTTTACCCAAACTTAAATTCAATGCTGCAATAACGGGTTTACCATTATCCATCAATACATTTAAAGTACCAGTAGTATTTTCGTAATATACATCAAACAAATAACTTTGTTTTCCGTTATCTTCTTTCTTTTCTCTTAAATCAAAATGGAAAGTATCTTTATTTTTTAAAATAATACGAACAGCTCCTGCCCCAGAGCTAGGAATTGATTTTGCCATAGAAACCTCCTACTTTTTATTAGCATCATATGTAAGCATAATGCCTAAATTCGCATAAATACTTAAATCTACATCCGCAACATCACAAGTCACATGAGCCTGCATACCTTTTAATTTTGGTAACATAGCTAATGCTTTTTTTGCATCTTCACTATGCAAAGCAGAAACAGATAACGCAATTAAAATTTCATTTGAATGAAGTCTTGGATTTACCGAACCAAGATATTCTGTTTTTAAGTTTTGGATAGGTAAAATAGCTTCTGGTGAAATTAAAACTTTCTTTTTATCAATTCCTGCAAGATGTTTTAATACATTCATTAAAACGGCTGAACAAGCACCCATTAAATTCGTTGTTTTTCCTGTAATTATTGTTCCATCATCCAATTCAATAGCACCAGATAAAGAATGAGTTTGTTCTTCTTTTTTACGTGCAGCAACAACACAAGGACGATCTAATTCTGTAATACCCGCTTTGTTCATAACAACTTCTTGTTTTTGAACTTCTTCATATGAACATAGTTCATGAGCATATCTTGTTTTACTTACAAAATAACGACGAATGATTTCCTGGTTACTTGCATTACAACATGCTTCATCATCACTAATACATAAACCCGCCATATTTACACCCATATCTGTAGGACTTTGATAAGGACTTGAACCATATATTTCTTCAAAAATGTTCTTTAGGACAGGAAAAATCTCAATGTCACGATTATAATTAACTGTTACTTCATTGTAAGCCTGTAAATGGAATGGGTCAATCATATTTACATCGGCCAAATCTGCAGTTGCAGCTTCATAAGCCAAATTTACAGGATGATTCAAAGGTAAATTCCAAATAGGGAACGTTTCATATTTTGCGTATCCTGCCTTAATGCCATGTTTATGTTCATGATATAACTGTGATAAACAAGTAGCCATTTTACCGCTACCAGGACCTGGAGCCGTCACAACAACTAAAGGTCTTGTTGTCTTAACATAATCATTCTTTCCAAATCCAGAATCAGAAATGATTTTTTTAGTATCTGTAGGATATCCTTCAATAAAGTAGTGGAAATATACGTCAATTTTTCTACGTTTCAAACGAGCTTTAAATAAATCAACTGCTTTTTGACGATTGTATTGTGTTACAACAACACTTCCAACATATAATCCTCGTTGAGTAAATTCATTGATCAAACGTAAAACATCTTCTTGATATGTAATTTGTAAATCGGAACGAGTTTTATTTTGTTCAATATCATTAGCATTAATGACAATGACAATTTCAGCATCTTCTTTTAACTGCATCAACATTTGTAATTTTGAATCTGGCGAAAATCCAGGTAATACGCGAGAAGCATGATTATCATCAAATAATTTTCCACCAAACTCCAAATATAATTTATCTCCAAATTGAGAAATTCTTTCTTTAATATGCTCTGACTGCATTTCTAAATATTTTTGATTATTAAATCCAATTTTTTTCATAATTTCAATCTCCATACAACTCATGATTTTACAATAAAATTACAAAAAAGGCAAAAAAAAGGACCCGGCAGCTAGCTATCTTCGCAGGGGCAAGCCCAACTATTGTCGCCGTGAAAGTGCTTAACTTCTGAGTTCGGGATGAGTTCAGGTGTGTCCACTTTGCTATCGCCACCGGATCTTGAGTTCTCTTTCGATCCCTCAAAACCGAACAACTATTCTGAAGAAATTCCATATTCCTGATTAAGTCCTCGACCGATTAGTACCAGTCAACTCCGTACATCACTGCACTTCCATCCCTGGCCTATCTACCTTATCGTCTTTAAGGGGTCTTACTTCTTGCGAATGGGAGATCTCATCTTGGAGTAGGCTTCGTGCTTAGATGCTTTCAGCGCTTATCCTTTCCCTACTTAGCTACCCGGCTATGCCCCTGGCGGAACAACCGGTGCACCAGCGGTAGGTCCATCCCGGTCCTCTCGTACTGAGGACAGCTCTCCGCAGATCTCCTTCGCCCACAACAGATAGGGACCGAACTGTCTCACGACGTTCTGAACCCAGCTCGCGTACCGCTTTAATGGGCGGACAGCCCAACCCTTGGAACCGAATCCAGCTCCAGGATGCGATGAGCCGACATCGAGGTGCCAAACCTCGCCGTCGATGTGAACTCTTGGGCGAGATCAGCCTGTTATCCCCAGGGTAGCTTTTATCCGTTGAGCGACGGCCCTTCCATTCGGCACCGCCGGATCACTATTCCCGACTTTCGTCCCTGTTCGACTTGTTTGTCTCACAGTCAAGCACGCTTCTGCAATTGCACTCGACGATTGGTTTCCATCCAATCTGAGCGTACCTTTGGGCGCCTCCGTTACTCTTTGGGAGGCGACCGCCCCAGTCAAACTGCCCACCTGACACTCTCCCCGTACCTGTTCTCGATACCAGGTTAGAACCCCGGTCACACAAGAGTGGTATCCCAACGACGACTCCTCGTACACTGGCGTGCACGTCTCTTTGTCTCCCACCTATCCTGTACATGTATGACCAGAATTCAATATCAGGCTGCAGTAAAGCTCCATGGGGTCTTTCCGTCTAGTTGCGGGTAACCTGCATTTTCACAGGTACTAAGATTTCACCGAGTCTGCTGCCGAGACAGCGCCCAAATCGTTACACCTTTCGTGCGGGTCAGAACTTACCTGACAAGGAATTTCGCTACCTTAGGACCGTTATAGTTACGGCCGCCGTTCACTGGGGCTTCGGATCACTGCTTCAGATCGCTCTTAACAGATCCTCTTAACCTTCCAGCACCGGGCAGGTGTCACCCCCTATACTTCGTCTTGCGACTTCGCAGAGAGCTGTGTTTTAGTTAAACAGTCGCTTGGGCCTCTTCACTGCGGCTTAATTGCTTAAGCACTCCTTCTCGCTAACTTACGGAGTCATTTTGCCGAGTTCCTTGGCAACAGTTCTCTCGCTCACCTCGGGATTCTCTCCCTGCCCACCTGTGTCGGTTTTGGTACGGGCCGCATATGCATTGCCAGAAGCTTTTCCTGGAAGCCGTCATCATGTGCTTCGCTACTTTCCTAAGATTTCGCTTACCTGTCACGCTCTAGCCTTTTGGTTACCGGATTTGCCTGGTAACCAGCCGCTTCGCTTCGCCCTCAATCCATTAAGAGGGTCACACTATCCGTCTCCGTCACTCCTTCGCTCCATATACGGGTGCAGGAATCTTTCGCCTGCTTTCCATCCACTACGCCTTTCGGCCTCGCGTTAGGTCCCGACTTACCCAGGGCGGACGAACCTTCCCCTGGAATCCTTGGGCTTTCGGTGTGTAGGATTCTCACCTACATCTCGCTACTCACACCGGCATTCTCACTTCTATACAATCCACCGCTCCTCACGGTACGGCTTCTGCTCGTATACAACGCTCCCCTACCACTATAGTTTCCTACAATCCGCAGTTTCGGTATCAGGCTTAGCCCCGGTACATTTTCGGCGCAGGGTCACTCGACTAGTGAGCTGTTACGCACTCTTTAAAGGATGGCTGCTTCTGAGCCAACCTCCTAGTTGTCTGGGCATCCCCACATCCTTTTCCACTTAGCCTGTATTTTGGGACCTTAACTGGCGGTCTGGGCTGTTTCCCTCTTGACCATGGACCTTATCACTCACAGTCTGACTGCCGGACATCCTTAATGACATTCGCAGTTTGATTGTATTCAGTACCCCGGGATGGGGCCATCACACATTCAGTGCTCTACCTTCACTAAGGTTCTTTCCGACGCTAGCCCTAAAGCTATTTCGGGGAGAACCAGCTATCTCCGGGTTCGATTGGAATTTCTCCCCTAGCCACAAGTCATCCGCTAACTTTTCAACGGTAGTCGGTTCGGTCCTCCATTGAGTTTCACCTCAACTTCAACCTGCTCATGGCTAGATCACCCGGTTTCGGGTCTGCAACATCCTACTTTCGCCCTCTTAAGACTCGCTTTCGCTTCGGCTCCGGTCTTTCCTCCTTAACCTCGCAGTCTGTCGCAACTCGCCGGTTCATTCTACAAAAGGCACGCCATCACCCCTTAACGGGCTCTGACTTCTTGTAGGCATACGGTTTCAGGTTCTCTTTCACTCCGCTCCCGCGGTTCTTTTCACCTTTCCCTCACGGTACTGGTTCACTATCGCTCACTCGTTTATATTTAGCCTTGGCGGATGGTCCCGCCTGCTTCCGACAAGATTTCTCGTGTCTCGCCGTACTCAGGATCCCATTAGGCTTCGCTCGGATTTCGGTTACAGGGCTTTCACCTTCTTCGGCCGGGCTTTCGATCCCGTTCTCCTATCCTCGCTCTTGCCATATCATGGTCCTTCAACCCCGGTCCTTGGACCGGTTTGGGCTTCTCCCCTTTCGCTCGCCGCTACTCAGGGAATCACTGTTGTTTTCTTTTCCTCCGGCTACTTAGATGTTTCAGTTCGCCGGGTACCTCTCTTGCAGGCCATGTATTCACCTGCAGATGACAGCTCATGTCTGCTGCCGGGTTCCCCCATTCGGACACCTCCGCTTCTTCGCTTCCTTACAGCTTCACGGAGCTTTTCGCAGTTTGGCGCGTCCTTCTTCAGTTTCGAGTGGCAAGGCATTCGCCGTACGCCCTTCCTTACTTAATCAGTGGTTCTCGTGTGTTTCGAGATGTTCTTTTTCAAGAACTGTTTTTTACTGTTTTCTCAGTTTATCTTACAACTTACGTTTTAGACCTTTTCTGTTATGTCTTTTCTTCTTAGTTGCTCAGTTTTCAAAGATCGATTCCTCTGAGAAGTCTATGACCTCTCAAAACTAAACAGGATCTCATACTCCCTTTTCCTTCAATTTCCACGTTTCTTCTTTCTCCTTAGAAAGGAGGTGATCCATCCCCACGTTCCCGTAGGGATACCTTGTTACGACTTAACCCCAGTCATCGGTCCTGCCTTCGACGGCTCACTCCCCGAAGGGTTATGCCACCGGCTTCGGGCATTACCAACTCCCATGGTTTGACGGGCGGTGTGTACAAGGCCCGAGAACGTATTCACCGCGACATGCTGATTCGCGATTACTAGCGATTCCAGCTTCATGAAGTCGGGTTGCAGACTTCAATCCGAACTGAGACGTCCTTTATGAGATTCGCTTGCCTTCACAGGCTTGCCGCTCTTTGTAGACGCCATTGTAGTACGTGTGTAGCCCAGGCCATAAGGGGCATGATGATTTGACGTCATCCCCACCTTCCTCCGGTTTATCACCGGCAGTCTGATATGAGTCCTCAACTCAATGTTAGTAACATATCACAAGGGTTGCGCTCGTTGCGGGACTTAACCCAACATCTCACGACACGAGCTGACGACAACCATGCACCACCTGTCTCCTTGATAACCTCGGATATATCTCTATACCTCTGCAAGGGATGTCAAGGCCTGGTAAGGTTCTTCGCGTTGCTTCGAATTAAACCACATACTCCACCGCTTGTGCGGGCCCCCGTCAATTCCTTTGAGTTTCACACTTGCGTGCATACTCCCCAGGCGGAGAACTTATTGCGTTAACTGCGGCACTGAGTTATTCCCCCAACACCTAGTTCTCATCGTTTACGGCGTGGACTACTAGGGTATCTAATCCTATTTGCTCCCCACGCTTTCGTGCTTCAGTGTCAGAATCCAGACCAGACGGCCGCCTTCGCCACCGGTGTTCTTCCATATATCTACGCATTTTACCGCTACACATGGAGTTCCGCCGTCCTCTTCTGTTCTCTAGCTGATCAGTTTCCAGAGCAAGTACGGGTTGAGCCCATACCTTTTACTCCAGACTTGATCTGCCACCTACGCACCCTTTACGCCCAATCATTCCGGATAACGCTCGCCACCTACGTATTACCGCGGCTGCTGGCACGTAGTTAGCCGTGACTTTCTGGTAAGATACCATCACTCACTCATCATTCCCTATGAGTGCCGTTTTTCTCTTACAACAGAGCTTTACGATCCGAAGACCTTCCTCACTCACGCGGCATTGCTCGTTCAGGGTTCCCCCCATTGACGAAAATTCCCTACTGCTGCCTCCCGTAGGAGTTTGGGCCGTGTCTCAGTCCCAATGTGGCCGTCCGCCCTCTCAGGCCGGCTATGCATCGTCGCCTTGGTGGGCCGTTACCTCACCAACTAGCTAATGCACCGCAGGTCCATCCATGTTCATGGCCTTAGCCACTTTAATAGCAGTCAAATGCTTGTCTGCTACCTATCCGGTTTTAGCATCCGTTTCCAGAAGTTATCCCGGGCACATGGGCAGGTTACCTACGTGTTACTCACCCGTTCGCCACTAGATTTAGAAAAGCAAGCTTTCCTTCCTCTCGTTCGACTTGCATGTATTAGGCATGCCGCCAGCGTTCATCCTGAGCCAGGATCAAACTCTCCATTTGATTTAGCTCTTAGATGTCTCTGACATCTTTCTTTACATTTGTTTGTTTCGAAATTGACGTTTTAGTTTGTATTTTTATTTCCTGTTCAGTTTTCAAAGATCATCTGCACCTCAGCAGTGCTCATCTATATTACCAAATACTTTTCACTTCGTCAAATGTTTTTTTTATTTTTTTTAAAAATTTGTGAATTTATTTAAATAAATCATTAACACATTGTTTACACACAAGTCATATAATGCTGACTTGAAATACATAAAATACTATAAATAAATGGATAATCGATATTAAATCCTACACGAATCGTCTCAACGTTTACAATTATACGACAACACATTTATACGACAACACATTTCATTTACTTTTCTCAAAGAAAGAAAATTTCGGGCTACTTTCATATATAAAAAAATATAATTTAATTTAAAAAGGAGCCTACGCTCCTTAATCGATAACTAGATTCTTTATACCATTTTGTTTTGCACAATCATAGAACTCTTGCATCTTTTCACTAGAATACATTTTTGGATTTTCTTTAAAACAATACTCCATATCTAAATACGCATATTTAGATTGGGCCAGAGGATTATAATTCAAGATTTCATAATGAACATCTTCATAACAAGAAACCAAAAATCTTGATATAGAAGAAATATTCTCAAAAGAAGCAGTCATTGTCGGAATTAAAGGCGTACGTACGATCACGTGTTCTTTTTTATTACTCTGAAGTAAATACGCAATATTCTTTAATACTTTTTCATTTGAAACACCCGTATATTGTTTATGCAAATTTTCATCATATAATTTACAATCACAATAAATCTGATCCAAGTAAGGTAAAGCTCGTTTTACATTCTCTAAATCCGTATATAGACTTGTTTCAATAGCCGTATGAATTCCTTTTTCCTTACAAGCCTTTAATAAATCAATCAAAAAATCACTTTGTAAAAAGGGTTCTCCCCCTGAGAAAGTAACTCCACCTTCTCTTTTAAAGAATATTTCATCCTTTAAAATTTCCTGAACACATTCCTCTACCGTATACTCTTTGGCATCCATACTCAAAGCTAAAGTAGGACATACATCACAAATCGCATCCCAATCTTCTTTTGCGTTTCTTGAAATACAAATTTTATGATCTACATATCTAACTCCACCCTGTTTTGATGCATATACACAACTAAGACAATGCATACACTTGGATTCCATATACAAGACTTGTGGTAAATAAGACAATCCTTCTGGATTTTGACACCACTTACAGCGAAGTGGGCACCCCTTAAAAAACACCGTTGTACGAATTCCTTTTCCATCGTGTGTCGCAAAACGCTTTATATCAAATATATACCCTTTAGATGTTGTCATAACTTGTCCTTGCGATAATTTCATCCTGCAACTCTCCAGCAAGCTCTGTAAAATATGCTGTATAACCAGCAACACGAACCGTCAAAGAGCGATATTGATCCGGATTTGCTTTGGCATTTAATAAATCTTCTTTACGAACTACATTAAACTGAATATGTGGAATCTCTAAGTCAACAAATGTACGCATAAAATTCGCAAACTTATCAATACCCGATTCCGTCTTAAAAAATTCTGGTAAAAACTTCATATTTAATAAGCCACCATTTGTTGTACAAGAATTATCTAAATGCGATACCGATTTTAAGACTGCTGTAGGACCCTTTAAATCTCGACCATACACAGCCGATAATCCACCATCTGCCAAAGGCGTTTGGGCAAGCCTTCCATCACAACTAGCCCCTACATTTTCTCCCATAGGAACATGGGCACTCACCGTATACATTCCTGTATGATATTCTCCATTACGATAGTTTGTATATTTTCTTAATTTATTTCTAAAACTCAATGCCCATTTTGCACCCAGCTCATCCACCCATTCCACATCATTTCCATACTTAGGTGCACGATTTAGTAACATCTGGCGCATGACTTCATTGTTTGAAAAATTTTCTTTCAAAGCTTTTTCTAAACCAGCTGCATCAATTTTCTTTTCATCATATACAAGCTTTTTCAAAGCCGCCAAACTATCTGCAAGGTTTGCCACTTGAATCATTTGAATACCCGACAAATTATAATGCGCACCACCACGCGTTACATCCATGCCTTTTTCCATGCAATCATCAATGACACTTGATAAGAAGGCTGTTGGTAAAATATCAATATGTGCTTTTTCCACTTCTTCTAAACATGGAATCATTTTATCGATAAAATAATCCATCATTTTTTCAAAGGCAGATTCTAAATCAGAAAACGAAGTATATGTACTTAAAGACCCATAATCAGGCCCCATTTGTTTTCCCGTCAACAAACAACGACCATGATTCAAAGTAAGTTCTAACACCTTATTCATATTAAACATGCCCGAATCCGACCAACCTAAATTATTGCCTTGTGTTGTAAGTTCCACACAACCAACAACCGCATAATCCATGGCATCAAAATGTGATATACCTAAATCTTCCATCGCCTTAATAATTGCCTTATCATTGAAAAATTGTGGCATTCCACTTCCTTTTGAAACAACTCGAATCGCATGTTTTAACAGTTCATCATTCGTATGTTCATGAAGTCGAACAGATAAGTTGGGTTGTGGAAGACCAATATCTTCTTGTGCATTTAAAAACAAATGACTCAATTCATTACTAAAATCGTTTCCATTTTGATCTTGTCCACCAACACAAATATTGAATCCAATTGGAAAACCTGCAAAATATTTAGCACTATGCGCATTTCTTAGATATACAATCTCATTGAATTTCAACCATAAACATTCAATCAATTCTAAAGCTTCACTTTCTTTTAACATACCTGAATCTATATCTTGTTTATAGTAAGAATATAAAGTTTCATCTAAACGACCCGGAGAAAAACTAGATGCATTACTTTCCATGTGTAGCACTACAAATAAAAACCATAATGACTGCAATGCTTCATGGAATGTTGCAGCTGATTTATAAGCTAGATTTTCACAAATCTTTGCGATATCTTTTTTATTCATTTCCAAAGCTAATTCATGATAGCGAAGCATAAACTTCTGTACACCTTGCATCACTAAAATAACACATTCATAGAATTCTTTTTTTGATTCAGAACATGTTTTTAAATGATTTCTAGCTAAATCAATATAGCCTTGTGGACCAAGTTCTAACCATTCCTTTACATTTGGACAAATATGCCCCTGAGCATGATCGGTTTGATTAACTTTTACTACTTTAGAAATTGCACTAATTTCATTGCCAAAACGATTCTTAATAACATCCTCTAAACTTTTACCTTTCCAATATGGAACAATCACTTTACGAAAAGTCTCAATGTCTTCAGGACGAACATTAAACTTATCTTGAGGACGTGTTGGAATCGTTTCAAATTCACGATCCACCCAAGAAATTCCACTTTCTGGAAATACAACACCATAACGAACACCTTTTGTTCGATTTCCCACAATCAACTCTTCAGGTTCCATACCAATTTCAATTTCATTTAACGCGTTATACAAAGAAAGTGCACGCTTATAAGGAATCGATTTATCTTCATTTTCTTGATATGTTCGTGTAATAATCAAAGCTTGCTCAATACTTACAAAGCGAGGTTGAGACAACATTTTATCTTTCAGAATAGAAATACGATTTAGCATAGTAAGTCCTCCATCTACAATTAGATTATAAAAAGAACTATGATCAAAATCAATAGTTCTTTATTACTTTTTATTATTTTTTATTGTTTGTAGAATTCCATAAAACGCATCCACTTTGGCATACTCATAATTTCCCATTTGATAAAATTTATCCGAATCCGCCAACATATAGGCCTTTTTCGATTGTTTTAAAACAATACGCTTTGTTTGACCATCATTCGGCATATAGGTCATAACACTTTTGGACTCTAAATCTATACCAACCACACCTAAAAAAGCTAAATCAAAATGAAATCGTTGAAGAAATTCATCGCACATATTACCCACAAAACCATTTCTTGCATAATCAAATTCGCCACCAATAAAAATAGAATGAATTTGACTTGTAGAAAGAATCTGAATTACATCCAACATATTCGTAACGACTGTAATACCTGAAATAGGTCTTAACACTAATAATTTAGCTAATTCAATATTCGTAGTCGAAATATCCAAAAAGACTGTCATATTTGGTTCAATCAAATCATAAGCCATTTGCGCTATTTTTTGTTTCTCCTTACTATTCACACTCTTTCTAGAATTGGCATCCTCTAAATGAACATTTAAACGATTCAAAATCGCTCCACCATAAATCTTTTTACATTTACCTTTCGATTCTAAAAAAGCTAAATCTTTACGAATTAAATCGGGTGTTACACCAAAACGTGTACTTAAATCTTTTACCAACACTTTACCATTCTCTTGTAAATCTTCTAAAATTAAATTTTGTCTTTCTTCTACAAACATACTCATCACCTGTTTAAATATTATATCATTTTTGTGATATACTAAGAAACATAGAGGTACTACAAATGAATAAAAACGGAAATTTTAAAAGTACGGTAGGATTTGTGCTTGCCTGTGTAGGTTCTGCCGTAGGAATGGGAAACATATGGATGTTTCCATATCGTTTAGGACAATATGGAGGAGCTGCCTTTCTGATTCCATATTTAATTTTTATCGCCTTATTTGGTCTTGTTGGCTTATCGGCTGAATTTGCGTTAGGAAGAATGGCAAAAACCGGAACGTTAGGCGCTTATACATATTGTTGGAAGAATAAATTTGGTAAATATATTGGATGGCTTCCACTACTTGGATCTCTTGGGATTGCGATTGGATATAGTGTCATTTTAGGATGGGTATTTCGTAGCATTCAAGGCGTACTCACAAACGAACTACTCACAAATGATATTCCAGCTTTCTTTACGAATATGACACAATCCTTTTCGAATGTGCCATGTCACTTTTTGGTCTTGTTTGTGACTTGTTTATTGTTATTCATAAGTGCCACAAATGCCATTGAAAAAGTCAACAAAATATTAATGCCAGCCTTCTTTATTTTATTTATATTCCTTGCCATTCGTGTCAGCTTATTTGACGGTGCTATCGAAGGTTATAAATTTTTGTTTGTTCCTAAATGGGAATATTTACTCAACAAAGAAACATGGATAATGGCCATGGGACAAGCTTTTTTCTCCTTATCCATTACTGGTTCTGGAATGATTGTATATGGAGCATATTTAAAGGATGATGTAGATATTCCAAAGGCAAGTATGCAGACGGCTATATTTGATACAATTGCTGCGATGCTAGCGGCATTAGCCATTATGCCTGCCGTATTTTCTTTTGGCATCGATCCCGTTAGTGGCCCTAGTTTAATGTTTTTAACCCTTCCTGAAGTATTTAAACAAATGCCACTCGGCAATCTCTTTGCTCTATTCTTCTTTATTTCAGTAGCTTTCGCCGGAATCACAAGTTTAATCAACATGCTTGAAGCTGTGTGTGAGTCTTGGCAACACCGCTTTCGCATTTCTAGAAAAAAAGCTGTTTTACTTTGTGGCATTATCACATTCGCCATATCGGTATGTATTGAAAATGGAGATATTGTAGGTAAATGGATGGATGTTGTCACAATCTATATTATTCCTTTTGCAGCACTACTTGGAGCCATAACTATTTACTATGTTTTAGGATGGAATGCTTTAAAACAAGAATTAGACAAAGGAAGAAAAAAGCCAGTTGGACCGACTTTTAAATTCTTAGGTAAATATGTTTATGTATTTCTTGCCATCATTATTTTGATTTTAGGAATTCTTTATAACGGTATTGGCTAAGCGTTTCTAAATCTTTCCAAGTAAATACACAGTCCTCTAGTATCATATAGCTATGAGGGCTGTTTTCTTTTGGAATCGAAACTGAGCCTGGATTCATATAAATAATACCATCTCGATCTTCAATTGCAGGAATATGTGTATGTCCACTTAGTAATATATCCCCCATTTTTAATTTAACAGGTTCTAAATGTCCATGTGTACAATAGATAAAAAGCCCGTTTATATCCAACACAGAATAATCTGCTAAACATGGAAAATTCAATACCATTTGGTCAACTTCACAATCACAATTTCCACGAACACATAAAATCGAGTCTGATATGGAATTCAACATCTCAATCACTTTTTTAGGTGCATAATCTTTTGGTAAATCATTTCTAGGTCCATGATATAAAATATCCCCCAATAAGATCAATCGATCTGGTTTTTCGTATTTGTAAGCATCCATTAGTTTTTGACAATAATAACTTGAACCATGGATGTCACTTGCGATCATATACTTCATTAAATTTCACTCCCCTTTAAGAAAAAAGAATGCCGAAGCATTCTTTTATTTATTATTCACCTTTTTCTAAAGCTAATGTACGAGTTGTTAAATCACATACTTCAGTTGGTCCATAATATTGGATTGCTCCTGGATAAGTATATGCAGTTTCAACAGCCCATGTATCACGGTTTGCTTCGAAATATTTGAATGGTTTTCCATCTAATTCAACCAATGCTTTTTTGATAACTGGTTTATCTTCGCCATTACGACGTTCGATATTCATCATCTTAGTGATTGGCATACCACCAGCAACCCATTCTTCAGCTGGTTTAGATAAGTTAGATACTTTTGATAAATATCCATTATATCCGTATTGAATCAACATGAATGCGTTGTATCCTAATGAGTAGCAATAGTCAGCATCAAAGTTTGATGGGAATGCACAACGTCCTTCGTATCCGAAGAAGTGGTGTAATGCATTAAATTTACCTGTATATCCTCTTTCAGCTAATTTGTCAGCAACTAAAGCTGAGAACAATTTTTCTGACTCAATTAAAGATACCTGTACGTTTCCGTGTGGATCTCTTTCTAAGAATAATTGTTGTTGAATAGTTTGAGGTAAGATTGCGAATACAGCCATTGATTCAGCAGTTAAACCTTTTTCAATGAATGCATATTTTTCTTCCCAGCTACCTAATGCATTAAATTCTTCTGTTTTGTTTCCAGCTAATAATTCGTTAATTTCAGCAATCAATGCTTTAAATTCTGGAACAAATTCAACTACACCTTCAGGGATAATTGCAACACCGAAGTTGTTCCCATTTGCAGAACGTTTTTCAACTGCATCTGCAATATAGTCAGCGATTTCAGATAAAGATTGTTTTTTAGCAGCAACTTCTTCTGAAATTAAGCAAATGTTTGGTTGAGTTTCTAAAGCACATTCCAAAGCTACGTGACTTGCACTACGTCCCATAACTTTTACAAAGTGCCAATATTTTTTAGCAGAGTTTGCATCACGTTCGATGTTTCCGATTAATTCACTATATGTTTTAGTTGCAGTATCGAATCCAAATGAACATTCGATGTCTTCGTTTTTCAAGTCACCATCGATAGTTTTTGGACAACCGATAACTTGAACACCTGTATTGTGAGCAGCAAAATATTCAGCTAATACAGCAGCGTTTGTATTTGAGTCATCACCACCGATAATTACGATAGCAGTGATTCCGTGTTTTTCACAAACTTTTGCAGCAACTGCGAATTGTTCTTCAGTTTCTAATTTTGTACGTCCAGATCCGATAATATCAAATCCACCCGTATTTCTGTATGCATCGATATAAGCATCGTCGAATTCAACATAGTTGTCTTCTAATAATCCAATAGGACCATTTTTAAATCCGTAAAGAACGTTTTCTTTACTAGTAGCTTTTAATGCATCGTATAGACCACAAATAACATTGTGTCCACCAGGTGCTTGTCCACCAGATAAGATTACACCTACAACTTGTTTTTTAGCTGCAGAAGTATTTTCTCCTTTTTCGAATGTAATTTCTTTTTCTCCGTAAGTGTTAGGGAATAAAGCCGCGATTTTTTCTTGGTCTGCAACACTTTGAGTTGCATTTCCTTCCTTAACACAGATTTCTGAAATACCATTTCTTAACATTCCAGGCAATTTTGGACTGTATTGGTATCTAGCTTTTTGAAGTGGTGATTGATTCATTTTTATATCTCCTTTTCAATTTATACCTACACTAAAAATTTTATAACACTTTGCCCAAAAAGTAAATAGAGCACCCCATCCAAGGCCTTTATTCAAGGTTTGAATTTAAATATTCCTTACTAATTTCTTTTTGTAGATATTCAAAAAACAAGCCAATATGATACCCATCCGCTACGGCATGCGCAATTGTGATATTTACAGGCATTTGATAATTATCATCATATTTTCCAGCAGTGATGATTGGAAAGAAGGCAGCACCCCCATTGACCATACGACTTGAAACCGCAGTAAATGTAGTCCATGGTGTACATGATACACAATAAAAGTTTGCAGGTTGGCCCGATTTTACCTTAATGCCTCTTTTGGTTTTACCTAATTCCATATCAGAAGTAATATTCTTGTAGAAAGAACCAAAATCGTCTGTAAAATCCGTCCAACAATCCGAAAATGTATGATCTTCTTCATGGAAAATCGTATAATTTGGAACTAAAGAATCCCACACACATAAATCTCCATTTTTATCTTTAAACATTTTAAAGTTCTCAATTCGATTTAACACTTTAGTCACACAATAAATCAACGTTGGATAAAATGTATATCCATTTGTATGACAAAAACTTAATAACTCACTCACATCAATATTGGCCGTCATATTCACTTCAACATTTAAACTGTTTGTATAATACAAATAATGCTCTTTACGACACCAATTTTCTAAATCAATCTTCTTATATCTACACATAAAATCTCCTATATCATCGTCATAGTTACAGTACCCACTGTAATCAAAATTAAACCTAACAATGCCTTCTTAGATAGCTTTTCATGAAATACAACACGAGAAAAACCAATTGTTACAAGTATACTCAATTTATCAATTGGCACAACGATGCTTGCAAGTCCATCCTGTAAAGCACGATAGAAACATAGCCAAGATCCTCCTGTTGCAAAACCAGATAAGATGATAAACAAGAGTTCTTTTCGATCGACGTCTTTTATTTGGGACTGCTTATTTTTCACAAATACCATAAGCCACGCCATAACTAAGACAACACTTGTACGAATGGCCGTACCTAAATTAGAATCAATTCCAGAAATACCAATCTTACCTAAAATTGATGTAAGGCTCGCAAATACAGCTGACAAAATCGCATACATCAACCAGCTTTTATCTGAAGAATTAGATTCAACATCCTCTTTTCGAGTAATCATCAACATTGTACCTACACCGATCATGCATACACAGCCAATTTTAGCTAAAGACAATCCTTCATGAAAGAAAATACAAGCCAATAGAATCGTTAAGATTGTACTGGATTTATCAATCGGAACCACCTTATTCACATTCCCATTTTGTAAAGCCTTAAAATAACATAGCCAGCTAGCTCCTGTTGCGATTCCAGACAAAACTAGAAACAACAAAGTTTTCCCACTGATATCCGTAATACCGGATATAGTTCCAGTTAAAAGAACAAGAATCCACGAAAAAACTAAAACCACAATGGTACGTATGGCGGTTGCCACATCTGAATCTGTTTTTGAAATCCCACATTTTGCGAGTATGGAAGTGATTCCTGCAAAAAAGGCAGAACCTGTCGCATATAAAATCCACATTGTATCACCCAAATGAAATTTTATACCTCATAATCCTTTAATACAAATACAAAAAGGAAGCAGTGTCTAAACTACTTCCAACATATTTTCAGCATCATTGGCTGCTTTTACTTTATCATTAGCACGAACAATAATTCCAGATTCATCTATTAAGTACGTTGTACGAACCACACCCATAGATACCTTTCCATAATTCTTCTTTTCTTTCCACACATCATAAGCTTCAATCACTTTTCTTTCTGGATCTGCCAACAAAGTAAAAGCAAGGCCATACTTTTCTTGAAACTTCTTGTGTGAAGCCACCGTATCTTTACTTACCCCTAAAATGACAGCTCCTTTTTCTAAGAATTGTGGATATCTTTCAGAAAAATCACAAGCCTGTTTTGTACATCCAGCCGTATTATCCTTTGGATAAAAATATAAGATAACTTTTTTACCTTTATAATCACTCAATTTGTGTATCACACCATCTTGATCAGGCAATTCAAAATCAGGTGCTTGAATTCCAATTTCTAACATATATATTCTCCATTCTGTTAAACAGATTATAGCATTCCAAACAATTTAAACATACCCATATGCACAAAAGGAAGCATACTTGCTTCCTAACGTTTTTTCTTACTCATTTTACTTGATCTAAATTGAGCTTGTCTTTGCGCTTTTTTTGTAGGCTTTAGGTTGAATTGTTTCTTTTCTAATACGCAAACACTTTCAACGGTATTACCTTTTTCCCACAAAAGCCGCCTTACCTCTTGACCATCCCGATATATTGGGAAATTAAACTCTATCGACTTCAAAGGCTGCTCTGACTCCCCGTTTGGATATATCTGAATTTCTTTTATGAGATAAGTAATAAGGCTTTTCTTTTCCTCGTCACTTATTATATCATAGAGCTTTCCGAAATTCAGCATAAGCTTGTAAATATTGTCCAGAGTGATTGTTTCCATTTCGATAGAACTTTTTCTCAGCTTTGCATCTTCAATCCGTTCTTCCAACTCTACAATCGTATCATACAAGGCATCAAGTCTTAAAGTCATATCGTGAATTTTTCTTTCTCTGAAGCGGGTATCAACAGGCAGATTATCAATTTCTCTCTCCAGACGTGCTTTGTTCAAATCAACTTCTTTCAGTTTACTCTCGTAATTGGCAAGTTCCTTATCAATAGCTGTTGTATCGGTCTGTACGCCAATACGCTTTTCAATCTCTTTTGCAAAATACTTATCGCTTACCAATTCCTTAACAGCTTCAATTACAAGTGGCTCAATATCTGTTTTTCTCAGAGATGCCTTATAGTCACAATGATGTCCTCGTTCCTGCTTATTTCTGCCGCAAATATAATAGTAAACCTCTTTGTATGTGCCATCTTTATTTGTCCAAGCGTGTTTGTTCGTATACATTGAACTTCCACAAAGGGGACACTTTAATATCCCCGTCAAAAGGTGTGACCTATCCTTACCGATTTTGGATGGCTGTTTAATTCCTGTTGCCATACGCTTTGCGTGAACCTTTTGCCACAATTCCTCGCTGATAATTCCTTCATGTTGTCCATCTTCCAGAATGTAATCCTCTGCATGAACCTGCTTATATTCATTTTTTGTACCTTTTACCTTTTCTCGTGTTCTTCTGCCATAAGCAATCTTTCCACAATAAACAGGATTGTCTAATATCAACCGTATAAAATGACTGCTCCAAGTTTCCAATGTGCCGTTCTGACGAGGTATCTTCTTTATACCTTGAAGATTAAGATATTTTGCTACTCCGCCAAGTCCTATATCAGAATTAGCAAATTTATCAAATATAATTCTGATTGCTTCAGCTTCCGTTTCTTCTATCAAGAGCTGATTGTCTTTCAGATAATATCCGTATGGTGCAAATCCACCATTCCACCCACCTTGTCGTGCTTTTTCTCTCCGTCCATTCATTGTCTGTTCAATGATATTTTCTCTTTCTATTTCTGCAACCGCAGACAAAACAGAGATTAAAAGTTTTCCACTTGTCTGTGACGAGTCAATTCCTTCTTCAATACAAATAAGATTTATTCCATAAGATTGTACAAACTCTAATGAATTTAGAATATCCGCTGCATTTCTTCCGAAACGGGAAAGTTTATAAACCAGAATATAGTCTATCTCCAATCCGTTTTTTATATCGGAAAGCATTTTCTTAAATGCAGGTCGTCCTTCAATAGATTTTCCTGATTTACCTGCATCCTCATAGATACCGACAATTTCCATTTCTTCTCGGTCAGCAAATCGTTTTAATCCGTTTTTTTGTCCTTCAAGGCTATATCCGTCTACCTGCATTTCGGTACTTACTCTCGGATACAGGACACATTTCTTTCCTTCTCTGTTCATCGTACCACCTCCATAATTTTATAGGGAAATGTGATATGTAAGGCTGCGTAACTTACGCAGCACAATCCAATTCTTGCAAAACTGTCTTTCCGTATTTTTCAACTATCTGCACCATAACATTGATAAATGAATTAAATACTTCGTTTTCATCTTTCATCTGTTCATTTTGCAATTTTGGATTTTGGATATAGTTTTCATTTCCCATAATGAGTACCTCCGCTATAAAACAAGCGGCTGTACTCTAAATTATAGAAATACAGCCGCATTTTTACCAATGTGCAAATTTATCGTTCTCGTCCCTTTTACACATCTGTTGCCTTCATTTTCTCCAATGCAACACTAATGGCAAGAGCCTTATCAACCCTTGCCACTATATCGTCTGGTATCATTCCCAAATACTGCCTTAGTCGCTGCTTATCAATCGTTCTTACCTGTTCAAGCAAAATGATTGAGTTCTTATCCAAACCTTCAAAATCATTGATTAAAGTATGCGTCGGCAATTTTGCTTTGGTGTGTATTCGGCTTGTGATGGGTGCGACAATGACCGTAGGACTGTGCTTATTACCGACATCGTTTGAAATGATAAGTACAGGTCTTGTTCCGCCTTGCTCCGAGCCGATAACGGGATTTAAGTTTGCGTAGTAAATATCTCCACGCTTGAATTTTCTTTCCATTATGTTTGACCTCCCAATTTTATTTAGGCAGGTATGTTCTGCCTATGTAGGCAGCCAAACGTAAGGAAGTATTTAAGGTCGGGAGAATATAAACAAAATCTCTGTTCTTATGACCGCCTTTCGTTTGGCTGATATGATAGGAGCATTTCAATTTGTCCTCGACACCCCGAAATGCTATGGGAAGTCGCCAAATGGTCAGCAGCGAACTGACACCACGGGAGTTCCACCCCAACTGTCGTTCTGACAGAGCCGCCCTCATTGCCTGCGACGTTTTTTTCACGCTCGGGCTGTGACTGGACGGGAGTATCATTATCCTCTTTGTGGGTTATGGCGAAATCGGGAGCTGCCCGATATTTTGAGTCGGTAAAGATAGGCTCACCACCTTTCAATCGCTCGCTGCCGCTTGGCAGGTCGTGGCGTACCGCTGCACACGCTTATGCTCATCACAATCACAAAGAGAAAGTATTTGGCGAATGGGTATTCATTTGTCAAGGGGCAATCCCGTTTTCGCCACACAAAGGAAAACAGGGCAAGAGTTTTTTGTCCTCTCACCCTGTAGCCCGTGGGAATATTCAATTTTCCCCTCTACTCAAAAAACTTTTTTAATTTTTCTTTGAGCCTATCCATTCTTCTGTAAACAGCTTTTTCAGTAATATCCAGATACACCGCAATTTCACGGGTTGAATATCCTTGTATCTTCATCAAAGCAATCTGCAATGTAAGCCTGTCCACCTTAATCAAAACTTGATAGAGGTGCTGATTTTCGATGCTGTCCAGAAAATCCTCAACCGTTTTGACTTCGGGCTGTGTAGTATCTTCAGCAAGCTCGTCAAGATATGTACCTGTTTCCTGCACTCGCTGATAATACCGTCTGTCTGAATTAAAAATCGCCCAATCGTGAATACGGAGCTGTTCTATATCGTCCTCAGTAACGCCTAAGTTCCGCAACTGCTTTTCCTCGGCTTCTTTCCAGAGCCGCCATTTCTTTTCTTCTTTGGCTTTGTTGTATGCCATATCGTTTCCTCCAATCTGAATTTTTGAAAAATCCAGATTGGCAGGCGGTGAACGGCAACCGACAGAAAAGCAAAAAGCCGCAAAGGTACTAAGACCTCTACGGCAATAAGCGTAAGCATATCTATAATTAAGAGATGTAATCTCTACTTGTAAAATGTAAGAGTGCCACGAGTGAGTGATGATTTTTTCTAAAAGATAATCTTCACTCCACTGTGACACTCCGTAAATAGTAGCTGCTTCTGATGAGCAGCATTGCGGTCATATTCGACCATCGCATAAAAAAATTCCTCCAAACTCGAAAACGGGTTCGGAGGGAAGTTGAATTTTCGTCTGGGCGTGTTTATACTGCCCACCAAAGCACCGTTTTTTTTATTTGGTGGGCTTGCTTCATATTGATTTTAAAGCTTATCTTACTTGATGTTTTGAAAATGCCTTATGGGAAATGATTGAACCTATTACTACTAAAGCAATCGCAACAGGAATAGACCATACTGCATAAAGCATACCATTGTGCATTTGTTCAACAGACATTATGGAAATATACTGTGAATAGAAAAGGGGCATCAGCACAATAATTCGATATAATGCACTTGTTTCAGAGATAGGAAGCATTATCGGTATCACATGAATAGCTGCTGAAATTACAAACGCTATCATTTGACTTTTACAAACAGCAGACAGAATTAAAACTATTCCTGTTACACTGATTGCACTCATAAACGCCAACAGGATTTGATACTTTAATACTGTTCCGCAAGTAATATTAAACGGAATATACCCTTCTAAAAAATCTATTGGAGCAAAAAGGATAGAGCAGTCCAGCCCCTCTGTTCCATAAATAGCAACCGCAATAAGCAAATTGAAAATAACAACCAAAGTCGTTATGAAAACGGCTGAAAGTAAACTTGCTAATACTTTTGCTGTGGCACATTTTGTCTTTCCGTATTTACTTGTCAAAATAATGTTATCCACTCCACCATACTCGCCAGAGAAAACAGGAGCAATTAGCAAAATAATTACTAATGAAAGGACAATAAAAATCTTCGCCATATTTTGGCTTGTACTAAGCCAACCGTTTACATACCCAACTTTTATTTCTTTATCGCCAAATACATCTGCTACGCTTAACCCGTTCCAATTTCCATCTATATCAGCAAAATGGGAGAATACAGAAGACTGCAAAGCATTTTGATAAATGTATTTTGCGTTCATTCCATGTAAATCTTGAGTAGGCTTAAACTCAGACATCATCTGCTGTACTTTATTGTCAGTTAACTTTCCCTCATACTTCAATGCAATTTGCTTATCAATTTCTACCGCAGCTTTTCCAGTTTCCTCTGCACCGTTTCCGTCAAATGCGTACATACTGTGAAGCGTGGAAAAAGACAGTATCAAGGACAATAGTAATACGGCAGCAACAGAAATAACCGCAAAGCGTTTTGTCAATATTTTTCGTAATTCAAACTTGATTAGATTTTTCATTATTCGTTCACTCCTTTAAAATAGAATAGATACAAATCCTCTAATGTAGGTTCTACCTTTATCGCATTTTCCATAGGCGACTGTTCAGAAATCACACGCAGAACCGTACAATTATTTTCAATGTTTCGCAAATTGCTTATATTCAGAGTTTCAGAATATTGCTCCGCACGACTGGTCGGAACTGTACATTCCCATACCTGTCCGTCAATTTCTGTGGTAATTTCCTGCGTTTTTCCAAAATGGAGAATCTGACCGTCTTTCATCATAATAATGTCCTCAGCAATAAACTCGACATCAGAAACAATGTGCGTAGAGAGAATAACTATTCTATCTTTAGAAAATGCACTAATCAGATTACGAAAACGGACACGCTCTTTTGGGTCAAGACCTGCTGTCGGCTCATCTAAAATTAAGATGCGTGGATTATTCAACATCGCCTGTGCAATACCTAAACGTTGTTTCATACCACCAGAGAAAGTTTTGATTTTGAGGTTTCTTTTCTCTGCTAAGTCAACAGCTTCCAACAATTCTGTTGCTTTCTTATGAGCTTGTTTTTCACTCAGTCCTTTTAATGCCGCAACATACATAAGGAAATCCCAAGCTGTAAAGTCTGGATAATATCCAAACTGTTGCGGTAAATATCCCAATAAATTACGGTACTTCTCTCCGAGTACAGATATGTTTTTCCCATCCAAAGTAATTTTCCCAGAGGTCGGTGTCTGAATATCGCAGAGTAACCGCATAAGGGTAGTTTTTCCCGCACCATTTGCACCAAGCAAACCGTAAACGCCATTTGATAATGAGAGGTTCAAATGGTTTACGGCTGTTTTTGAGCCATATTGCTTTGTTAGTTGAATTGCTTTAAGTTCCATATCAAAAACTCCTTTCGTCTTAGGGAGCAAAAAAATACTCTCCATGTGTTTACATAGAGAGTATAGAATGCAATTTTCTACTTTTTATCTACTAATCGAGAGATTTGAAAAAAGCAGTCACTTTTGCTCCGATTGAGCAATTTTCAATTTTCAGATAACCACCGTGATGTTCACATAAAATTTTACAGATATACAGCCCAAGTCCGAAATGCTCAGAGTGATTTTCTTCTTCCGTAAAATATGGATTGGTTGCTTTGCTTAAAATATTTTTTGAAAAGCCACATCCATTGTCTGAAACAGAGAGATAAAAGCCATCATTATTACTTGTGTAAGTGATGTTTACCTTTGATGTTGCGTATCGGATTGCATTTGAAATCAAATTATTATTAACTTGTGAAACAAAAGTATAATCAATGCCAATAGGAATATCGGAAATGTTATTTTGAATAGAAAGAGTTTTTCCACTTTGCTCACACAAAATTCTTGCACTATCAGCTATTGCGGTCACATAACCGCTTATATTAGACTTGTCACTTATGGGTTGAGCATCTTCTAAACGACGCAAGTGGCTCATACTATCAACATATCTTTCCAAACGGAAAATATGTTTTCCCATTGTTACAGCGGTGCTTTTGGTTATTGGGTCATGGTTGGACTGTAAAATTTCATTATACCCTTTTAATACGGTAAGTGGAGTACGTAAATCGTGAGCAAAAGCAGCATTAAGTTGTTTTCGTTCTTCCATTTGCCGCCACATTTCAGAGAAATTATTAGCAAGGGTAAAACGCATTGTTTCAAATGATGAACACAATTCTCCTAATTCATCTTTGCTGTCATATTTAATTGAGAAGTTTAAATTATTATTAGAAATCATTTCAGAAGCGGCTTTTAATTCTGTAAGCGGTTTTTTTAACTTGTTTCTATAGAATAACAAGGTCGCCGTAATAATACATAACGCTGAATAAATCGGAGTTGCAATTATTGGGGCAACTTCACATATTGAAAGTAACCGTTGGTCTTTTTCAGACATTGCAACAGGTGCAACTCCAATATAATTGCCATCACCGAGTCTTTCTCCATTTTCATTTGTTAAATAATATTTTTCTCCTGTTGGGGGATATTTGCTTTCAATCGTTTTTGTAGCATTATTGCACAAAGTAGCTGTTCCTGCACTTAATAGAATGGCAAGAATTACAAACGCTGAGATATAAAGTATTATACTTTTTCGCAATGACAGGTTACACCACATTTTCTTTATCTTATCCACTTATATCCACACCCCCAAACTGTTTCAATATAAGATTTATTTGTGTATGCTGCAATTTTTGTTCGTATTCTGCGAATATGCTCGGCAACAACACTACTATCTCCCTCACTGTCATATCCCCAAACTCTTTCATAAATTCTCTCTTTATCAAAAACTTGTCCTGCGTTTTGAGATAATAACTCAACAATGTCAAATTCTTTTTTTACAAGACCAATAGGTTGGTTCTGTATATAAACAGTTCTTTCAGAGTAGTCAATTAAAAGTTCTCCTGAAAACTTAACTTTTGTATTCGTTTGATGTCGTTCTTCTCTTCTTAAATGTGCTTGCACTCTGGCTTCAAGTTCAACAAGAGAAAACGGCTTAACAATATAATCATCACCACCTACGGAAAATCCTTGTACCTTATCATTTTCTTCAATACGGGCAGTTAAAAAGAGTATAGGGCAAGAAACATAATCCCTAATTTTCTTGCAGACTTCCATCCCATCAAGCTTCGGCATATTTATATCTAATAAGATTATATCTGGTTGTAATTCTGCTAATTTGAGGGTTTCTACTCCATTATAAGCAGAAAAGACCTCATAGCCCTTGCTTCTAAAAAATCCTGTAAGCATTTCAACTATATCAACTTCATCATCGGAAATTAAAATCCTGTACCTCACATATAACACCTCCATAATAAACACTAACGAAAAATTTTCAATTTTTCATCAACTTTTTTCTTGCATCAGCAGGCTTTTCAGCATTTTTCGGAATAAGCCACACACGGTTAATATTCATAACCCCCTCAATACGGTTTCCTTTACAAAGTCTTTGTACCCATCTTAACGATACGTTCCACTTTTCAGCGGCTTCCTGTGCTGTCATATATTCAAACATATCTGACCTCCTAAGGTGTACTGTATATATTATAGCCGTTTGAACGAACAGTATCAAGTGTGCAATTATGAACTTTGACCGCTTGTAATAAGAGATTTTATATCCTAATATCAGAGATTTCAAATCGTTCTATAAGAACTCACATTTCTGTAAAATATAATAGTAGCATTTTGCAGATACAAGGTGGTGAGTTTATGGACACAAGAAACAATGATTTTGACTTCGATTTTACACCGATAGGACAGGCAATCAAGAAAGCAAGGACAGCAAAAGGTATGACCAGAGAGCAGCTTGCTCGTATTGTAGATTATGACCCAAGACATCTTCAAGCGATTGAAAATGAGGGACAAAAGCCAAGTCTGGAGCTGCTCATTCAGCTTGTGACAATGTTCGGTGTATCGGTTGATGAATACATATTCCCAGATAATGAGGTCAAAAGAAGTTCCGTCCGCAGACGCTTAGACGCAGAACTCGACAAACTAAACGATAAAGAGCTGTCCATAGTTGAAGCAACTGTCAGCGGACTATGTAAGGCAAAAGAGCCAGAGGAATAAACCTCTGGTTTTTCTTTTGCCCATTTTTAATAGGCAGGAACACCGTAACCATAGATGGAGCTGCTTCCAACCGTATATTGCTTTTGTCTGCAAGCATCGCCAGAATTACCCTCCACGGTGTAAACGACACCGTTTTCGCATTTCTCCACAATGCCTACATGGTCGGTTTCTCCGTCGCCTTCCCAATCAAAGAAAATAATATCGCCTGCCTGCGGCTCGTAGTTTCTGTCTTGCCATTGTCCGTTACCCTTAAACCAATTTGAGCCGTCCACGCAGCCTGCGAATTTCGGGATAATCCCGCTTTCGATATAACCACACTGGTCGGCACACCACGATACGAAGCAGGCACACCATTCTACACGCCCATCAAAGCCATACCAACTCCAATAAGGCTGACCGCCCTCATTTCCGAGCTGTGTCAAAGCGACCTCTACAATGGCTTGGTTGCTGCCGCTTGTGAACGCCCGTCCATACGGATAATAGCGTAACACATGGGCGGGGTACTGTGTGTCGCCGTATTTTTCCCACCCTAACCGCTGTGCCTGCATGGTGGAAAACTCTACCGCATTGGCGTAGGAATAACCGCCGTAGTTGGTTTTCGCCCATGAGATATACCCATTGCCGAAGTTATAGCCCTGCAAGGCGAGCTTGATACGCTCCATGTCAATCGGGTTTTCCACCTCGGCAGAGATAAGGGCGGCTTTCAGCTCCTGCACGCCGCACTGGATGGAATACTCTGGGTCTTGTATCCCGTTCGGCTCATGGGGATACCTTGTGTTAAAGCTGCCCTCCGCCGCCTGCATGGGGTCAAGCCCACGCCCGCCAGACTCCTGCATCATCACCGCCTTGATAAGCTCCACATATTCGGGGATGCCGTACTGCTTAGCGTATTTCTGTATCAACGGCGTGTAGGCTTCCACCTCCGCACTGACGGGGGTATAGGAAGTGCTTTCGCTTCCTCCCCCAAATAAGGACACGGCACATCCGAGTAGGACAACAATCAAGATAATCACGACGGCAATCCAGCCGCCTGCGATTAAAGCGGAAATCAGAGCCTTTGTTCCTGCAATAATCGCCTTGACCGCAACTATAGTGGCTCTGACCGTAGCTTTTGTTGCTTCAGCGGTTGCCTTTGCGGTGGCTTTTGCCGCCTGTGCTGCCTTTTGGGCAGTTTTCGCAGAAGCCTTTGCCGCTGCATGTGCCGTTTTTACCGAGGTTTCCGTCGTTTTGATTGCCGCCTTAGAAGTTGCCTGTGCGGTTTTAATTCCCTTTTCGGTAGTCTTGACTGTTCCCTTAGCAGTTGTTTTCACCGCTTTTTCTGCATTTCGGGCTGTGCTCTTAATCATTTTTTGCCCCTGCTGTCGGGTCTTTATCAACTGCGATTTTGCTGTCTGAGAAACATCGGGGGCAGAGGAACGGCTTGCAGCCCCGTGACGGATCTGCAAGCCGTGTTGTTCTGACATATTCTGTGCTGCTTTCTGTTCTGCGGCTTTGACAGCCCGACTTTGCTTGAAATCGGTTATTTTATCTTTTGCCTTACCGATATTCTCCTGCGTTGTCTTGACTGCCTTTTGCCCCTGCTTATTGAACTGGTGGACACCTTCGTCCTTTGCACGGTCTGCCGCAAAAGAAATCCTGTCCGCAGCATATTCTGTGGCAGAGTTTTCATCAGCGTAATATCCCTGTTCCGCTTTTTCCTTTATCCCCACATAGGCAGACTTCATACGCTCACTGGCTATGGCGGCTTTATCTATGGTCTTTATCGTACCTTTGACCGCATCTCTGGTTTTTATATCAGCCATAGAAAACCTCCTTTCCCAGAGAATTTGCGTTCAAATCAGCCGACCTTTTTTTGCCACTACAACGAGCCTGCCGTTCTGTGCGGAGTATTCGCAGGTGGAAAGGGTAATGAGCCTGTCGCCGTATCCAGCGGTCACACCTGTATCATACAAAGCAAGCTCCTTGCACTTCCCGATATAGGAATTAAAATCTTCCTCATTCTCCGCATCAACAAAGTCGTAGTATCGGAAGCCCTCAGAGCTGTACGCCACAGTCTTAAATACAGCGACGATTTCATACTCTGCCTGCTCTGTGAGGGTATCAAACTGAATATTCTTGTGTTCCTCATAAAAGCTCTTGGACTTGTAATCCTCCAACGCTCCAAACATCTTGCCGCCCTTAATGTGATGACCGTAGATAACCAGATTGTCACTTTCAGCAATATCGCAATTCTCCTGCACATAAGGCGTTCCTAAATCGCTGTACTCTTTTTCAAAATTGTGCTTCAGATAAAAATTCGGATTGTTCCTGCTCTGCATCACAGGATAATTGATTGTCGTGCCGGCAATGGAAATCCAACCGACCATATCCTCATTCTGTAAATACAATTCCTGATACTTGGCAAGCACATCTTCCCCCTCGCTGACAGGGGCATCGTCTGGCACGGTTTCATCCGTGGGAGCCTGCTCTACCATCTCGGCAATCTCCTCAAAGGCTTCCGTCTGCTCGTCCACCTCTGCATAGTAATGATAAATGCGGAAGCCGCAAAAAGCCGCCGTACCTAACAGGCACACGGCGGCTACAA
>QFCE01002552.1_pt1 | contig 48531 bp, 42 predicted proteins | sample 5346091 | NCBI WGS metagenome assembly QFCE01 (sample SAMN09062252, study PRJNA434731) | Human gut metagenome, whole genome shotgun sequencing project. | isolation source: stool timepoint A chromium assembly | host: Homo sapiens | collected 2015 | reverse complement strand
TTCAAAAAGTTTTTTAAGTGGTTGTCCATGAAAAAGAACGGAGAAAGAGGGATTTGAACCCTCGCGCCGGTTGCCCGACCTACACCCTTAGCAGGGGCGCCTCTTCAGCCTCTTGAGTATTTCTCCAATTCGCTATTTCCGTAGCGCATTGACTATTATACTAACACTTTGTGTAATTGTCAATTGTTTTTTCAATTTTTTTACTAACAATTTCTGCGATCTCGTGAGTCTTCAACATCTTGTAGTCATCATAGTATAAAGGCTCCAGATAATGTACCTGAACCGTTACCTTTTCGATAGACTTTGTATCAAATGCCTTATAAGAATCGATAATTGCAACCGGTACGATCGGACATTTTGCTTTTGTGGCACTCTTAAAGGAACCTCCCTTGAACTCACCGATCTCATTTCCATTTCTGGATCTGGTGCCTTCTGGGAAGATTAAGAAACTTTTTCCATTCTTCACATCTTCACTGACACTCTGGATCACCTTCATGGACTGACGGACATCCTCACGATCAATCGCATATGCTCCCATAATTTTAAATACTGTCCGCAGGAATCCGATCTTCATCAGTTCCTTTTTTACAACCACAGAAAAGAATATGGGAGATGTCTCTATCATTGCCAGCACATCATAAAGTCCCTGATGATTTGGAAAGAACATAAAACTGCCTTCTGATGGAATATTTTCTACTCCATAGGCTTTGATCTCTACATTTCCACCACGGTTGGCATATCCAACGATAGTTTTCAACAATGCCATTTTCTTTTCCACAGGGATACTGTTGGTATGACTTGCATACCAACAGAGTTTCAGATATAACCATGGAACAATGAATATGTTTCTACATACCATCAGAAGGATTCTCTTCATCTGATTCCACCTGCTCTTCCTGATCAGCGCGGACCTGTTCCCGCACTTTTGCAATATTAGCTACTTTAATACCATTCTCAGAATCCACATGCATCAATTTCACACCAGATGTGATTCTCTTCAATACAGAGATGCTTGCACAGTCTGTACGGATGACGATACCTTCATTGGTGATCATCATAATCTCATCATCTTCATTGACTGCCTTGGCACCAATGACTTTACCTGTCTTTTCTGTGATCTTATAGCATTTCAGACCTTTACCATTACGGTTCTGTGGATGGAACTCAGAGATCAGAGTTCTCTTTCCAAGACCATTTTCTGATACGATCAGAAGATATTCTCCCTGAATATCAAGCTGCATGGCAACCACTTCATCGCCTTCATCCAGCTTAATACCAATAACACCCATAGAGACTCTTCCTGTAATACGGATATCTTTTTCATCAAAACAGATACTCATACCATTCTCAGTTACCAGAATGATCTTACGCTCACCATCTGTTACTTTTACTTCGATCAGTTCATCATCGTCACGAAGTACAATTGCCTGCAGACCTGTCTTACGGATATTGTTATAATCAGACATTGGCGTCTTCTTGATCACACCATTCTTCGTAGCCATTACCAGATAAGCGTCATCATTCCACTCTTTGATCGGTATCACCGCACTGATCTTCTCGCCTGGCTGCAGATGTAAAAGGTTAATGATTGCAGTACCCCTTGCGGTTCTTCCTGCTTCCGGGATTTCGTATGCTTTCATACGGTATACCCTTCCAAAGCTGGTGAAGAACATCAAATAATTATGGGTCGTTGACATAAAGATTTCTTCAATGAAATCTTCATCCAATGTCTGCATACCCTTGATTCCTTTTCCACCTCTGTTCTGGCTGCGGAAATTATCCGGAGTCATTCTCTTAATATATCCAAGATGTGTCATGGTAATGACCGTATCGCTGACAGGGATCAGATCCTCCATGTTGATATCAAACTCATCATAGCCAATCTTGGTCCGACGATCATCCCCATATTTATCAGAGATCAGAGTGATCTCTTCTTTGATCACACCCAGCAATTTTTTCTCATCTGCCAGGATCTCTTTCAAATATTCAATACGAGCCATCAATTCTGCATATTCTTTCTCGATCTTGTCACGTTCCAGACCTGTCAGTGCACGCAGACGCATGTCTACAATTGCCTGAGCCTGTACATCATCCAGTGCAAACTCTTCAATCAGGGAAGCCTTTGCATCCTGCACATTGGCAGATCCGCGGATGATCTCGATGACACGGTCGATATTATCAAGAGCGATCAGCAAACCTTTTAAGATATGGGCACGCTCTTCTGCCTTGTTTAACTCATATTTGGTTCTTCTGGTAACTACATCTTCCTGGTGTCTCAGATAATACTTTAACATATCAAGAAGATTCAGTACTCTTGGCTCATTATTTACCAGAGCCAGCATGATCACGCCAAAGGTATCCTGCAGCTGGGTATGTTTATACAGCTGATTCATGATTACATTTGGATTCACATCTTTTCTGAGCTCAATATTGATACGCATTCCTTCACGGCTGGATTCATCCGCAATGTGAGTAATGCCATCAATTCTTTTATCTTTTGCCAGCTCCGCGATCTTCTCGATCAGACGGGCTTTATTTACCATAAACGGAAGCTCTGTAACAACAATACGATTCTTACCGTTTGCCATGGATTCGATATTGGTCACAGAACGCACGCGGATCTTGCCCCGGCCGGTTCTGTATGCTTCATTGATACCGGAAGTACCAAGAATCTCCGCACCTGTCGGGAAATCCGGTCCTTTTACAATATCAAGGATCTCATCGATCGAGGTATCTCTGTCCTCTTCTACCCGGTTATCAATGATCTTCACAACAGCACCAATAACCTCACGAAGATTGTGAGGCGGAATGTTGGTTGCCATACCAACTGCAATACCAGACGTTCCGTTTACCAGAAGGTTTGGAAATCTGGACGGCAATACAGACGGTTCTTTCTCCGTCTCATCAAAGTTCGGTACAAAATCAACGGTATCTTTATTGATATCTGCAAGCATCTCCATGGAAATCTTGCTCAGACGTGCCTCTGTATAACGCATGGCCGCCGCGCCGTCTCCATCCACAGAACCAAAGTTTCCATGACCGTCTACCAGAGGATATCTGGTGGACCAGTCCTGTGCCATATTAACAAGTGCTCCATAGATAGAGCTGTCTCCATGAGGATGATATTTACCCATGGTATCGCCGACGATACGTGCACATTTTCTGTGTGGCTTGTCAGGTCCGTTGTTCAGCTCGATCATAGAATACAGCACTCGACGCTGTACTGGCTTAAGTCCATCTCTTACATCTGGAAGAGCACGGGCCGCAATAACGCTCATGGCATAATCGATATAGGAGGTCTCCATGGTCTCCTTTAAGTCTACTTCATGAATCTTATCAAAAATATTATCTTCCATCATTTACTCCCCATATCCGTTAAATATCCAGATTCTTCACATATTTTGCGTTCGCTTCGATGAACTCCTTACGCGGTTCTACCTTATCGCCCATCAATGTGGTGAATGTCAGGTCGATCTCTGAAGATTCTTCTTCGTTCATGGTTACTTTCAGAAGAATTCGTTTTTCCGGATCCATAGTGGTCTCCCACAACTGCTCCGCATCCATCTCTCCAAGACCTTTATAACGCTGGATCTTATTATTCTGATCACGGCCGATCTCGGTAAGGATGTTATTCAATTCTTCGTCACTGTATGCATACCATACTTTTTTATTTTTCTCTACTTTGTACAGAGGTGGCTGCGCCAGGTATACATATCCCTGTTTGATCAGTTCCGGCATAAAACGATACAGGAACGTCAACAGTAATGTACTGATATGGGCACCATCCACATCGGCATCGGTCATGATAATGATCTTGTGATACCGAAGTTTACTGATATCAAAATCTTCATGAATACCAGTACCAAATGCAGTGATCATAGATTTGATCTCTTCATTTCCGTAAATACGATCCAGTCTTGCTTTTTCTACATTGAGAATCTTACCACGAAGTGGAAGGATTGCCTGCGTTATACGGTTACGCGCCGTCTTTGCAGAACCGCCTGCAGAATCTCCCTCTACGATGTAGATCTCACATTTTGACGGATCTTTGTCTGAACAGTCTGCCAGTTTTCCGGGCAGTGCAAATCCATCCAGAGCAGATTTTCTTCTGGTCAGTTCTCTTGCTTTTCTTGCTGCTTCTCTTGCACGCTGTGCCAGAATGGATTTTTCAAGAATCAGCTTAGCTACCTGTGGATTCTGCTCCAGGTAAACTGTCAGACGTTCACTGACCACTCCATCTACTGCAGCTCTTGCTTCTGTGTTTCCAAGACTGTGTTTTGTCTGACCACCGAACTGTGGCTCACTGATCTTGACACTGATGATAGCAGTCAATCCCTCACGGATATCATCACCGGACAGATTGTTCTCACTGTCTTTGAGCAGTTTATTCTTTCTTGCATAATCATTAAATGTCTTAGTAATTGCATTTTTAAAGCCGGCCAGATGGGTACCGCCTTCATGGGTATTGATGTTATTTACAAAACTATAACAATTCTCAGAATAAGAATCATTATGCTGGAATGCAACCTCCACCTGCACACCATCTCTTATCCCTTCACAATAAATAATATCGTCATACAGTGGAGTGGTGCTCTTATTCAGATACTGAACAAATTCCTGAATACCGCCCTCATAATGATAGATTTTGGAACGCACCGGATCCTCACGCTCATCTGTCAGCGTGATCTTCAATCCCTTTGTCAAAAATGCCATCTCGCGCAGTCTGGTCTGCAGAGTCTTGAAATCATACTCTGTCACTTCAAACATGGTCTTATCAGGCAGGAAGCTTACAGATGTACCAGTCTTGCTTGGCAGACAGGTTCCAACTACTTCCAGCGGATAGCACACTTTTCCTCTCTCATATCTCTGACGATAGATCTTACCTTCACTGTAAATTGTAACTTCCAGCCAGTCAGACAGTGCATTTACAACAGATGCTCCAACGCCATGAAGTCCTCCGGATACTTTGTATCCTCCACCGCCGAATTTTCCTCCCGCATGAAGAACAGTAAATACCACCTCAACTGCAGGTTTTCCAGCTTTATGGTTGATGCCTGTCGGAATTCCACGTCCATCATCTTCCACAGTGATAGAATTATCCTTGTGGATCGTGACCTGGATATGAGTGCAATATCCAGCCAGTGCCTCATCAATGGAATTATCTACGATCTCATACACCAGATGGTGCAGTCCCCGGAAGGAAGTATCATCAATATACATACCAGGTCTTTTTCTGACCGCCTCAAGTCCTTCCAATATCTGAATCTGATCTGCTCCGTATTCTGTACTCATCTATCTGCCTCCTGTTTATTTTCCACAGTTACACTTCCATCAGTTACTTTGTAGATCCGGTTAATGGAGAATCTGTGATTAACAAATTCGTCCAGACCGGTACATGTGATCAATGTCTGTATATTTTCAATGCTGTTCAATAAATAGTTTTGCCGTCCACTGTCAAGTTCAGACAATACATCATCCAGCAAAAGGACCGGAGTATCCCCGATCAGCCTCTTTACCAGCTCTATTTCTGAAAGTTTCAGTGATAATGCAGCTGTTCGCTGCTGCCCCTGGGAACCAAATTTACGGATATCCACGCCATTTACCACAAAAGAAATATCATCTCTGTGAGGTCCCGTGGCCGTGGTTTTGAGACGCATATCCCGCTCTCTGTTTGAAAAAAGCATCTGGGCAAATGCATCTACCGTCACGTTTGGCTCATATTTCAGCTCCATCTCTTCCTGTCCGCCGGACAACTGACTATGGATCCGATAAACGATTTCCCCCAGTTCTTCTGCAAATGTCTGTCTTCTTTGTATCAGCGCAGACCCATACTGAACCAGCTGCATGTCCAACACATCCAGCACTTCCCGATAATCCGGGTGGAGATATAGTTCTTTTAATAGCTTATTTCTCTGCAATACCACTTTGTTATAATTAGACAACTGATAAAGATAGACTTTATCAAGTTGACATAATTCTGAATCTAAAAAATGCCGCCGCTCCGCCGGGCCATTTTTTATAATACTAAGATCCTCCGGCGAAAAAAACACAAAATGAATCAATCCGAACAGTTCACTCGCTTTTCGGATCGGTACACCATCAATGGCAATGCCTTTTGTTTTATTTTTCCGCAAATGCATATCGATTTTATGAAGAATCCCTTTTTTTTCAAACACAGTACAAATGTGGGCTTCTTCTTCAGAAAAACAGATCAGTTCTCTGTCTTTTGAACTTCTATGTGAACGACTGGTGCCGCTCACATAGACTGCTTCCAGAATATTGGTCTTTCCCTGTGCGTTATCGCCATAAAAAATATTCGTATCCGGATCAAAATCCAGACTCAGTGTTCTGTAATTTCTGTAATTTTGAAGACTTATGGATTTTATGACCATAACTGCATGCAACCATTACTTTACGATTCTGATGGTCTCGCCTTCATAGGTAATCACATCACCATCATAAAGTTTCTTTCCTCTCTGATATTCCGTCTCGCCATTCACTTTGACACGTCCATCCTGGATCACAAACTTTGCATCCACGCCAGAACCTACAGAACCGGCAGCTTTCAGTGCCTGGCCAAGTTTAATATAATCTTCTCTCAATTTAATCTCTGACATATCTGTCTCCTTCTAGTTTACTGCAGTATTAAAGTTTACAGGCAGGATCAGATATACATATTTCTGCTCATCATCTTTAATGTAGCAGGGTGCTTTTGGATTCACCATATAAATAGTCACATTTTCATCATCAATGACACGAAGTGCATCGATCAGGAACTTTGGATTGAATCCGATCATAATGTCTTTTCCTGTTTTTTCGATATCAATATCTTCCTGCATGGAACCTAATTGAGACTGGATATTGATCTCCATGTTGTCATCACTGATTCTTAAAATGATCGGCTTTTTATCTCCTTCTTTTACCAGAAGAGTTGCACGGTCGATACAGCTTAGAAGTTCTTTTTTATTGATAATAAATTTAGTTTCATAATCGCTGGAAAGCATTTGATTAATTTTGAAATACTCACCTTCGATCAGTCTGGATACAACCGTTGTTGCATCAAACTCGAACACAATATGATTTCCAGTAAAGAAGATGCGTACTTCATCTTCCGTCTCACCGGATAAGATCTTGCTGATCTCCTGCAATGATTTACCTGGAACGATTACTTTGTGATCCGGGTAATCTTCTTTTAACTGTACATTACGGATAGAAATACGGTGTCCATCCAGAGATACCACTTTCAGCTCATTATTATGAACTTCAAAAAGTTCACCGGTCATCAGCTTGTTGTTCTCATTATCTGCAATAGAAAAGATGGTCTGACGGATAAGCTCTTTCAGCGTAAACTGAGAAAGGGTCAGATAATCCGTTTTCTCAATGTAAGGCAGATAGGAGAAGTCCTCTCCTGATTTTCCAGAAATATGAAAATTTGCTTTCTCACAATTAATAGAAATCTGGAAGTTCTTATCGCTTTCGATGGTAACATCATTGTCCGGTAGTTTTCTGACGATCTCAGAAAATACTTTTGCATCAATGGCAACAATTCCTTTTTCTGCAATTGTACCTTCTACTTTTGTCTCAATACCCAGTTCCATATCGTTAGCAGTAAATTTAATCTCATTAGTAGAAGCATCGATCAGAATGCATTCCAGAATCGACATTGTTGTTTTAGAAGGAACTGCCTTGGATACAATATTAACTCCCTTCAGCAGATTCGCTTTTGAACAGGTCAATTTCATGTGTATAACTCCTTTCGTGGTTGTGTCCGTTTATTTTAGGGTGTAAATCAGTCTTATTAGTAATAGGGGCTGTGGATTTGTGTATAAGTCCAAAAAGCCCTATGGATAAAGCAAAAAATAAAAATGAAACCATGTGGAAATATCCCCTGAGGCATGTTTAAAAACGGATTGTTTTCAACATCCTCGAAAATGTTATAAACTTTTCCACATATTATCTACATGATATTCACATTAAAATGTTTATAATGGATATGAGTTTTTTCCTATTATATAGAAAACACGAAATCAACATATCCACACAGGTGTTTATGAGCTCAGTTTTTTGCGTATAATATCAATGTTGTTCTTTAAGCTTCCATCGTTTGCCTGAAGCTGTTTACGAACTTTACCATCTCCGTTGATGATCGTAGAGTGGTCACGGTTACCAAGCAGAATACCGATTGCTTTATATGGAGTATCTGTGATCTCACGGCAAAGGTACATCACGACCTGACGAGGTGTGACGATCTCAGCATTACGTTTACCACCAATGATATCGCTGACAGAGATGCCATAATGTTCAGCAACCACTTCAAGAATGACCTGAGGAGTCACTTCACGTTTCTGGTTCGGAGAGATAATATCTTTTAATACCTCTTCTGCCATGGAAATATTGATTTCCCTTTTTTCCAGATTGGACAGAGCAACCAGCTTGTTAAGGGCGCCTTCCAGCTCACGGATATTGGATTTGATATTTGTTGCAATATAACGGATGACTTCATCATCAATATTGTAGCCGTCCAGCTCCTCTTTTTTACGAAGGATCGCCATTCTGGTCTCGTAATCAGGGGAGGAAATATCAGCAATGAGACCCCATTCAAATCTGGACTGGAGTCTGGCTTCCAGTGTTTCCATATCTTTTGGCGGACGGTCACTGGAGATGATGATCTGTTTATTTGCACTGTGCAGTGCATTAAATGTGTGGAAGAATTCTTCCTGGGTACTTTCTTTTCCGATAATGAACTGAACGTCGTCAATCAGCAGGACATCAATATTCCGGTATTTTTCACGGAAAGCAGTCATACTGTTGTTATTTCCGTTACGAATGGAATCGATCAGTTCATTGGTAAATACTTCAGATGTCACATAGAGGACTTTCTTCGTAGGGTCCTGCTGAAGAATATAGTGGGCAACGGAATGCATCAGATGGGTCTTACCCAGTCCAACACCTCCATATAAGAACAGCGGATTATATTCTTTACCCGGAGATTCCGCAACTGCCAGTGCTGCGGCATGGGCAAACCGGTTATTGCTGCCGATGACAAAGGTGTCGAAGGTATATCTGGGATTCAGATTGGTCTTCTGTTCTTCAGCAACCTTAGGAGCGGGAGCTGCCGCTGCCTTTTTCGGTGTTTCCGGTTCTAATGGTTTTTCTTTGAGGGCCTCATCTTCTGTGATGATCCTGATCTCGTATTCCTCGCCCATGGCTTCTGCTACAGCTACATAGAGAAAGGTCTTATATTTATTTTCCACATATGTGGCTGCCTGTTCAAATGGTGCTGTGATCTTCAGTATATTGCCTTCTATACGGAACACTTTCAGGGGAAGAAGCCATGTTTTGAAAGCCACGTTCGATAATTCGTTATCGTCGCGGATCGATTCCAGGATCTTATCCCATTTTTCTTTTAAGAGCTCCAATTGCGTATCCATAATACCTTATCTCCTGCATCTATATATATTTAGCTAATCTCTCAAACTAAATAATATAATAATCCGGGGAAAATATCAATAACAAAAAAGGCTGGAAAGAGACATATCCACCATTTATCCACATTTTATCCACATTACTGTGTATAACTTTTTTTGCCTTAAAAAATGCGAAAATAGCTTGACTTACAAGGATTCTATGAGTATACTTGAAATAGTGTTTTTTAACATATGGAAGATTGGGAAAAGTAAGGAGGTGCCCGCATTATGAAAATGACATTTCAGCCCAAGAAACGTTCCAGAGCGAAAGTTCATGGTTTCAGAGCTAGAATGAGTACTCCAGGCGGAAGAAAAGTTTTAGCAGCTAGAAGATTAAAAGGAAGAAAGCAGTTATCAGCGTAGGCCGCATATTTGTGGCCTTTTCTTCTAGGCTTTTATAAGGAGAACGGATGAAATTTTCAGAGTCGCTGAAACGAAATTCTGATTTCCAGAGGGTGTACAGAGAAGGAAAGTCCTATGCAAACCGCTATCTTGTTCTGTATGTGCTTCAAAATCAGACAGAGCGCAATCGACTGGGAATATCAGTCAGCAAAAAGGTAGGCAACAGTGTTGTCCGACACAGAATGGCCCGGCTGATCCGGGAAAGCTACAGACTACAGGAAGACATGTTCAATAGTGGTTTGGACATGGTAGTCGTCACAAGAAAGAATGCAGTGAATTGTTCCTGTCAGGAGATCACCAGTGCGCTGCTTCACTTGGGAAAACTTCAAGGTATATTAAAATGAAAACGATATTAATCTATCTGATTCGATTTTATCAAAAATATTTATCACCGTTAAAAAGCACAAAATGCCCTTATTATCCAACCTGCTCACAGTACGGTCTGGAGGCAGTCCAGAAGTACGGAGCAGTCAGGGGCGGTTTATTGGCACTATGGCGGATCTTAAGATGTAATCCATTTTCCAGGGGAGGTTATGATCCGGTACCATAATTGAAGGAGGACTATTTTGACAGGTATTTTATTAACACAGAACGGTACGCCAATTATTGGGGATGTTGCGAAGCTCATGGGATGGATCATGAACGCATTATTTAATTTTCTGGATGGCGTATTTGGTATACAGAATATTGGTCTGTGTATCATCTTATTTACGATTATTATTTATCTTCTGATGCTGCCGCTTACCATCAAGCAGCAGAAATTCTCTAAATTCTCTGCAAAGATGAATCCGGAGCTGACTGCAATCAGAAAGAAGTATGAAAATAAAAAAGATGAAGCTTCTATGATGGCAATGAATGAGGAGACAAAAGCTGTTTATGCAAAATACGGCGTATCTCCGACGGGAAGCTGTGTACAGCTTTTGATTCAGATGCCGATCCTGTTTGCACTGTATCAGGTAATCATGAGAGTGCCGGCATATGTAAGTGGTGTAAAAGAAGTATTTACAGAGCTTTCTTCTCAGATCCTTGCAGCTGGCGGTTCTGATTTTATGCAGGAACTGGCAAAGAACGGCGCAATGAGTGCATATGTTGGGAAAGATTTTGCTCAGCAGAATACGATCATTGATGTATTGTATCGTCTGCAGGAGACAGGAAAAGCAACCTGGCAGATGCTGGCTGATCATTTTCCTGAGATGGATAGTCTGATCGATACTACACATGCATCCATCAATCATATGAATGATTTTATTCTGATCAATATTTCGAACTCACCGATGAATATGATCAAGGCTGGTATTTCCACTGGTGCATTTCTGATGGTACTTGGAGCAATTCTTGTACCGGTGCTTGCTGCTTTGACTCAGTGGCTCAACTTTAAGATGATGCCGCAGCAGTCTGCAGGTGATTCTAATATGGATAATACTATGAAGTCCATGAACATGATGATGCCGCTCATGTCTGCATGGTTCTGTCTGACTCTTCCTGCTGGTATGGGTCTGTACTGGATCATGGGTGCTGTCGTAAGAGGTATTCAGCAGTGGGCTATCAATAAACATCTGGATAAGCTTGATATTGACGCGATCATGAAAGCCAACATGGAAAAGAATATCCGTCTGAGAGAGAAGAATGGTCTTCCGCCTCAGAAAGTAAATGATATTGCTAAGACCAATGTGAAAGCAATTGACAAGACAAAAAAGCATATGACAGAAGAAGAACGTAAAGAGGCAATGGAAGCGTCTACCAATTATTATAAGAACGCAGATAAGCCAGGAAGTCTTGCTTCTAAAGCAGCTATGGTTGCTAAATATAACGAAAAGTCAAAAAAATAGGGGGATAAATCGGTATGGAGTACAGAGAGTTTACTGGAAAAACAGTTGAAGATGCCGTTATGGAAGCAGCAATTAAGCTTGAGACTACTTCTGATAAGCTTGATTATGAGATCCTTGAAAAAGGAAGCAGCGGATTTCTTGGAATCGGAAGCAAACCAGCAAAGATCAAAGCTCGCAAGCTGATGGAAACGGTTGATCGTGTGGAAGAGTTTCTGGCAGACGTATTCGCAGCAATGCAGATCGATGCAAAGATCGAGATTACTGAGAATAAAGAAGAAAATACCATGAACGTTGATTTGTCCGGTGAAGACATGGGTGTGCTGATCGGTAAGAGAGGACAGACACTGGATTCTCTTCAGTATCTTGCAAGCCTGGTTGCAAACAAGGGTGAAGAAGAATATGTTCGTGTAAAAGTGGATACTGAGAACTATCGTCAGAGAAGAAAAGATACTCTTGAGAACCTGGCAAAAAATATTGCTTCCAAAGTAAGAAGAACCGGAAGAGCAGTTGTTCTTGAGCCGATGAATCCTTACGAGAGAAGAGTGATCCACTCTGCATTACAGGCAGATCGCTATGTGGAGACTCACAGCGAAGGAGAAGAGCCGTTCCGTAAAGTGGTAGTTACCTTGAAAGACGGAGTAAAGGTTCGTGATAATCATAATAACAACCGTCGTCGATATGGCAACAGCCGTGGCGGTTCAAGAAACAGTCACTTTGAGAAAAGAACCGGAGGACGCGAATAAGCGTCCTCTTTCTTTTTCTGGAAACCAGCAGTAAAACAGAGGAGTTTTTCTATGTTATATAATGATACAATTGCTGCAATCGCTACGGGTATGACAAGTTCCGGCATTGGTATCATCAGGATCAGCGGTTCTGATGCATTTGCTGTAGCGGAGAAAATATTCAGACCTCATAAAAAAGATAAAAGACTTTCTGAACAGGAGACTTATACCATTCACTATGGAACGATTATGGATGGGAAAGAAACATTGGATGAGGTAATTGTGCTTTTGATGAAAGGACCCCATAGTTATACGGCAGAAGATACGGTGGAAATCGACTGTCATGGTGGCGTCTTTGTTATGAAAAAGATCCTGGAACTGGTCCTTAGAAATGGTGCGAGAGTTGCGGAGCCGGGAGAATTTACAAAACGGGCATTTTTAAATGGCAGAATTGATCTGTCCCAGGCAGAAGCAGTCATGGATGTGATCGAATCAAAAAATGCATATGCATTGAAGAGTTCAGTAAGTCAGTTAAGTGGTTCTGTCATGAGAAAGATTAAGGAAATAAGGGAAAAAGTTCTCTATGAGATTGCATTTATTGAATCTGCCCTGGATGATCCGGAGCATATAAGCCTGGATGGTTATCCAGAAGAGCTTGGTAAAAAGGTGGATAACTTATCTGATGAAGTTCGGAAGCTGTTGATAAATGCGGAAGATGGAAGAGTACTGCGGGAAGGAATCAAGACGGTTATCATTGGAAAGCCAAATGCCGGTAAATCTTCTCTTTTGAATGTTCTGGCCGGAGATGAGCGTGCAATCGTAACAGATATTGCTGGAACAACCAGAGATACTTTGGAAGAACAGATTCAGATCCGTGGATTAAGTCTTTGTATGGTGGATACAGCGGGCATTCGTCAGACAGAAGATGTGGTGGAAAAAATCGGTGTGGATCGAGCAAGAAAAGCAGCGGATCAGGCAGATTTAATTCTATATGTAGTTGACAGTTCCACGAATCTGGATGAAAATGATGATGAAATTATTTCCTTCCTGAAAGATCAGAATGTGGTCGTGTTATTGAACAAGACAGATCTGTCTATGGTGACTACGCCGGAAATGGTGAAAGAGAGACTACATAAGCCGGTAGTCTGCATCTCTGCAAGAATGGAAACAGGAATTGATGAGCTTGCAGATCTGTTGGAATCCATGTTTTTATCAGGAAAAGTATCATTTAATGAGGAAGTATATCTGACCAATGCCCGTCAAAAACACGCGATGGAAGAGGCGGGCGAAAGTCTGAAAAAAGTACAGGAGAGCATTTCCCTTGGAATGCCGGAAGATTTTTATTCCATTGATCTGATGGATGCATATGAATCATTGGGAAGTATTACCGGAGAATCCGTAGGGGAAGATCTGGTCAATGAGATCTTCAGCAAATTCTGTATGGGTAAATAAGGGAGAATCATATGCCAGTTGTAGAAGAATATGTGGATGCCGTAGTAGTAGGCGCCGGTCATGCAGGCTGCGAAGCAGCACTTGCCTGTGCAAGACTGGGTCTTGAGACGGCTATTTTTACAGTCAGTGTTGACAGTATTGCTTTGATGCCTTGTAATCCGAATATCGGAGGAAGTTCCAAGGGTCATCTGGTCCGGGAACTGGATGCCTTGGGCGGAGAGATGGGAAAAGTCATTGATAAGACCTTTATTCAGTCTAAAATGTTGAATGTTTCCAAAGGTCCTGCAGTTCATTCCCTTCGTGCACAGGCTGATAAGGCACAGTACAGCAGAACCATGCGTCAGGTTCTGGAAAATACAGATCATTTGCAGATTGTACAGGCAGAAGTGTGTGAAATTCTGGTGGAAAATGAGCATGTAACAGGTGTGAAGCTGTATTCAGGTGCTATTTATCATGCAAAAGCAGTGATCTTATGTACAGGAACTTATTTGAAAGCTCGTTGTATCTACGGAGATGTGAGTACTTATACAGGACCGAATGGACTTCAGGCAGCTAACCATCTGACTGATTCTTTGAAAAACCTTGGAATTGAAATGTTCCGTTTTAAGACCGGTACACCGGCCAGAATTGATAAACGTTCCATTGATTTTTCAAAGATGGAAGAGCAGACCGGAGATAAGAGAGTGGTTCCATTTTCCTTTACGACCGATCCTGAGTCTGTACAGATTGATCAGGTCTCCTGCTGGTTGACATATACCAATGAGAAAACGCATGAAATTATCCGTAATAATCTGGAGAGATCACCGTTGTATTCCGGAAATATTAAAGGAACTGGTCCGAGATATTGTCCGTCGATTGAGGATAAGGTAGTAAGATTTGCAGATAAAAATCGTCATCAGGTATTTATTGAGCCAGAAGGACTTTTTACGAATGAGATGTATGTGGGCGGTATGTCCAGTTCTCTTCCAGAAGATGTACAGCATGATATGTATCATTCGGTTCCAGGACTGGAGCATGCTAAAATTGTGAAAAATGCATACGCAATCGAGTATGATTGCATCAATCCAAGACAGTTGTATCCGACACTGGAGTTTAAAGCAATCAAAGGATTGTTCAGTGGTGGACAGTTTAATGGAAGCTCCGGGTATGAAGAAGCAGCAAGTCAGGGTCTTGTGGCAGGAATCAACGCAGCATTGGAAGTACTTGGCCGTGAGCAGATCGTGATCGATCGTTCTCAGGGATATATTGGTGTATTGATCGATGATCTGGTAACAAAAGATAATCATGAACCATATCGTATGATGACTTCAAGATCTGAATATCGGTTACTTCTTCGACAGGATAATGCAGATCAGCGTCTGACACCTGTTGGATATCGGGTTGGATTGATTTCCAAAGAGCGTTATCAGAAATTACAGACGAAGGTCCGTCTGATTGATGAAGAAAAACAGCGTCTGGAAGAGACCATGGTAGGTGCATCTCCGAAAATCCAGGCATTTCTGGAATCGCATGAGAGTTCTACATTAAAAACAGCTGCTTCTCTGGCTGAAATTCTTCGCAGACCGGAGATGAAATACGAATATCTGAAAGAAATTGATGAGGAATACCCGGATCTTCCATATGAAGTGACCGAGCAGGTTGAAATTGATATTAAATATGACGGATACATCAAACGTCAGTTAAAACAGGTGGAACAGTTTAAGAAACTGGAAGAAAAACGGATTCCGGACGATATTGATTATGATCAGATCAATAGTCTTAGAATTGAAGCTGTACAGAAACTTAAATTATGTAAACCAATATCAATTGGACAGGCTTCCCGTATTTCCGGCGTATCTCCTGCAGATATCTCTGTATTGCTTGTATATCTGGAACAGAGAAGAATGCAGAATCATGGAGAATAAAGTATGGAACAGAAATTACAGTATATTGTTGATAAAATCGGTGAACTGAATATTCAGATCAACGAAAAACAGGCAGAGCAGTTCTTTCGTTACTATGAATTACTTGTGGAATGGAATGGATTTATGAATCTGACTGGTATCACTGACTTTGAAGAAGTGGTTTGTAAACATTTTGTGGATAGTCTGTCGATTATATCCACAAAAGATATGTCAACTGTGGATAACCTGATCGATATTGGAACTGGAGCTGGATTTCCCGGACTTCCGCTGAAGATTGCGTTCCCGAATGTGAAAGTAACACTTCTGGATTCCCTAAATAAGAGAATTCAGTTTCTGAATCATGTGATTGAGGAGACGGGACTTACAGATATAGAGACCATTCATGGAAGAGCAGAAGATTTTGCAAAGCCGGGACAGAAGAGAGAACAATATGATCTGTGTGTATCCCGTGCGGTAGCTAATCTGGCTTCGCTGTCGGAATATTGTCTTCCCTATGTAAAGATTGGCGGAGAATTTATCTCCTACAAGTCAGGCGAAATCGAAGAAGAATTGTCAGATGCGAAGGGAGCGGTCTTTTTACTGGGTGGAAGGCTGGAAGAATGCAGTACATTCATTCTTCCAGGAACTGATATACATCGTTCACTGGTAAAAATTGTGAAAGTAAATGGTTGTCCGAAGAAATATCCCAGAAAATCTGGGTTACCGACCAAATCTCCGCTTCATTAGTTGAATATGCATTGTCGAAAGAATCTATTGCATGAATATTGTATGATTCTTTGGAAAAATAAGATGCCGGACTTTGAGAAGTCCGGCATCTTTGAATTTATCTTTACATGTAGATTTTCAGATAATCAAGAACCTTTTCAGGAGCTTCCAATTGTGGAAGCTCTTTTACATAGTCCAGATATTCCACTTCAACTGCAGGATTGTGGTACTGGTATTCTTTCATGTTTTTTCTTATATTTGGAAGCTCTTCACTTGCCAGAATATGTACATTATTGTTGATCTCTTTCAAAGCACGAACAATATTTACATTGGTATACCGTCCTTTTAAGCTGGTGTAGAGATTCTTTGCATTCATGCCACCAATGTGAGCAGCTTCGTAGTAACAATCTACCAGTGCTTCTGGAATATTTTCCTTGTCATAGAATCCATCTTCTTCAAAATAATTGTAGATTTTCTTCTTTCTGCACATCATATGGTAGATAAATGTACCGATGATTTTTAATTTCAGTATAAAAACAGCTGTTTTTGTTCTCTTAGAAGGTGCTTTTCGAAAATTACGGATGCTGTCTGGGTTGATCAGTATTAAATCTCCATATAAATCTGGCTCATTGCTGCATGCCTCCAGAACAAAAGCAGCAGATTTTCCAGTTACAACGATATTTGTCTTCTTTTTGATCACGTCACGAACAAAATCACTGACTAACTGAGTATACATGAAGCTTGTACAGATCATATCCGGGCGATCAGATAGTCCGCAACCTAATAAATCAATAGTATAGACTGTATGATTCATGGAAAGCTCTGGAATGATCTGAGACCATTCGATAGAGGAGCTGTCTTCTTTTAAATTGTGGATCAAAAGGACAGGTTTTCCTTCCCCGGTTACGCTATAGCTGATATCTCCAAATCTCCAGTTGAATATTTCTTTATTTCTTGTATTTAACAGATCTTTAGATGTTGCTATTTTTCCAATTACCTTATTAATTGTAAAGAGTGATACGAGAGTTGCGCTTGCAAGACCAGTTGCAGTCAATGCAATGGTTAATTTTTTATTTTTCATGGTAAAACCTCGATTGTTTTAGTTTGATATTTTTATAGATGATACCATACAGATTGTTTCGTACTTCGTACTCCCACAATCCTGCCCAATATTCGCATATCGAGGCGCTTGCGCTCCTCTTTTATGCTCATATTTGGGCGGGGCATAAAGTTTAAGAACCACTCATGTGAAAGCACATCGTGGTTTTTAACTTTTGCCCTTGGTATCATATATTTTACCCCACTTTTGGCTTTGGGGCAACCTTTTTCCATGTTTCACGTGAAACATGTGCATGGTTCTGAATATTCAGAACCACATTCGCAAAATCGCTTCTTCGAAGCTTTCCTTTTGCTCATGTATGACTTCTCGCCATATATATGTTTAAAAATATGCTCAATTATGCAAGCATATATTGCATATTTTTAAAACATGTGCATGGTTCTGAATATTTACAAAAAATATGTTTCACGTGAAACATGTATGTGTTATACTTAGAAAGGCATCGTAGAAAATGAACGGCCACAAAGGAGAATAACATGGGAAGAGTCATATCAATCGCCAATCAGAAAGGCGGAGTGGGAAAGACAACCACAGCTATCAATCTTTCCGCTTGTTTATCAGAAATTGGGCAGAAAGTGCTGACCATAGACATCGATCCTCAAGGAAATACCACTAGTGGATTGGGAGTCGATAAACATGCAGTAGAAAACAATGTATATGCCCTTCTGTTAGGTGAAAATACCATCGAAGAGTGTATTATAGAAACTGAAATTGAAAATCAGTCCTTGATTTCATCTGATGTGAACCTGGCAGGGGCGGAGATTGAATTGATCGGTATCGATGAAAAGGAATATATCCTGAAAAAGGCTATCAGCAAAATCAAAGATAATTATGATTTTATAATCATTGATTGTCCGCCTTCTTTAAATATGCTGACGGTCAACGCCTTAACCGCATCGGATACGGTATTGGTGCCAATTCAGTGTGAATATTATGCTTTGGAAGGCCTGAGTCAGTTGATTCATACCATTGAACTGGTACAGGACCGCCTGAATCCGGATCTGAATATAGAAGGTGTAGTATTTACCATGTATGATGCCAGAACTAATCTGTCATTACAGGTGGTAGAAAACGTAAAGGGATATTTGCACCAAAATATCTATAAAACGATCATCCCAAGAAATGTACGCCTTGCTGAGGCTCCAAGCCATGGTCTGCCGATCAATCTCTATGATTCTAAATCTGCAGGTGCAGAAGCTTATCGGGAATTAGCACAGGAAGTACTTCATAAAGGAGAAGAAGAATGGCAGTAAAGAGAGTCGGACTTGGAAAAGGACTTGACAGTCTCATCCCAGATACCGGTAAAGTGGCAGAAAAAGAGAAAAAAGTAAAAGTTGTAGAAAAAGTAGTCGAAAAGGTAGTAGAGAAGCCAACAGAGATCAAATTAAAGATCAATGAGGTGGAACCAAATCGTAATCAGCCACGACAGAAGTTTGACGAGGAAGCATTACAGGAACTGGCAGAGTCCATACGTCAGTTTGGTGTTCTGCAGCCACTGATCGTTCAGAAGAGAAAAGATTATTATGAAATTATTGCAGGAGAGCGTCGTTGGAGAGCTGCAAAGCTGGCTGGTTTGAAAGAAGTACCGGTTGTGATCCGTGATATGAGTGAACAGGAGATTATGGAAATCTCTTTGATCGAAAATATCCAGCGTGAGAATCTGAATCCTATTGAGGAGGCTGCTGCATATAAGAAACTTCTGGAAGAATTTGGTTTGAAGCAGGAAGAAGTGGCAGAACGAGTGGCAAAAAGCCGTACTGCAGTAACGAACTCCATGCGACTCTTGAAACTGGATGAACGAGTACAGCAGATGGTCATTGATGGTATGCTGACTACTGGACACGCCAGAGCATTGCTTGCTATTGAAGATCCAGAAGTACAGTTTCAGACTGCAGTTCGCGTCTACAATGAGAAAATGAGTGTTCGTGATGTAGAGAAACTTGTGAAAAATCAGGACAGAAAAACACCGGAGAAAAAACAGGAAGATCCTCAGCAGCAGGCAGTTTTTCATGATCTGGAGGAACGAATGAAACTGGCTTTAGGAACCAAAGTATCCATTAATCGTAAAGATCAGAAGAAGGGAAAGATTGAAATCGAGTACTATTCCATGGAGGATCTGGAGCGCCTGATGGATATCTTGATGAAATAAAAAGAAAAGAGGAAAAAACAAACGATGAACAGTCCAATTTTATCATATTTATCATCTTACGGTATTGATCCGGCTTACATTATGATTGGTCTTCTGGTATTGATCCTTATTTTATTTATTTTATATATAAGAACCTTATGTAGATTGAAAAAAATTTACCGGGCATATGATCGATTTATGAGAGGCAAAGACATGGAATCCATGGAGGATACCATGCTCAAACAGTTTGACCGACTGGAGGCTTTAGAAGCATCTGATGAGAAAAAGGAGAAACAGATCAGTGAGATTTTTGACAATCTTCAGATCGTTTATCAGAAAACAGGTCTGGTGAAATACGATGCGTTCCGTGAGATGAGTGGAAAGCTCAGTTATGCACTGGCGCTTCTGGATAAAAATAACAATGGATTTATGGTAAATTCCATGTACAGCAGAGAAGGATGCTATTCTTATGTAAAAGAAATTATCAAGGGTGAGTCCTATATCACGCTGTCTGAAGAAGAACAGGAAGCTCTGAAGATGGCAATTGAGAGCAACGGAGACATAGTTTCTGATAAATAAGCCTGATTTTTCAACACTTTCCCTTGAAAAATCAAAAACTCTATACTATTATAATAGGAAGTATCAGCAAAACACAGGAGGATGACATGTTAGATCTTAAATTTGTCCGTGAGAACCCGGACGTTGTAAAGCAGAATATCAAGAATAAATTCCAGGATGATAAATTACCGTTGGTAGACGAAGTAATTGAACTGGATGCACAGAGAAGAGCAACTCAACAGGAAGCAGATGCACTTCGCGCTGAGAAAAATAAAATTTCTAAACAGATCGGTGCGCTGATGGCACAGGGTAAAAAAGATGAGGCAGAGAACGTTAAGAAAAAAGTAGCTGAAGACGCTGCCCGTCTGGAAGAGCTTTCTGTAAAAGAAAAAGAGCTGGATGAGAAAGTAACCAAGATCATGATGGTAATTCCGAATATCATTGATCCGAGTGTTCCGATTGGTAAAAATGATACGGAAAATGTAGAAGTGACCAAATACGGTGAGCCGGTTGTTCCAGATTTTGAGATCCCGTATCACACAGAGATCATGGAGCGTTTTAATGGAATCGATCTTGACAGCGCACGTAGAGTGGCTGGAAATGGTTTCTACTATCTGATGGGTGATATTGCAAGACTTCACTCTGCAGTTATCTCTTATGCAAGAGATTTCATGATCAATCGTGGATTTACCTACTGTGTACCGCCATTCATGATCAGAAGTAACGTTGTTACCGGCGTTATGAGTTTTGCTGAGATGGATGCCATGATGTATAAGATCGAGGGCGAGGATCTGTATCTGATCGGAACCAGTGAGCATTCCATGATCGGTAAATTCATTGACCAGATCATTCCGGAAGAGGAGCTTCCGTATACCCTGACCAGCTATTCTCCGTGCTTTCGTAAGGAGAAAGGTGCTCATGGTATTGAAGAGCGTGGTGTATACCGTATCCATCAGTTCGAAAAACAGGAAATGATCGTTGTATGTAAACCGGAAGAAAGCAAGATGTGGTTCGATAAACTGTGGCAGAACACCGTAGATCTGTTCCGTTCCATGGATATCCCGGTTCGTACTCTGGAGTGTTGCTCCGGCGATCTGGCAGATCTGAAGGTAAAATCCTACGACGTAGAAGCATGGTCTCCGCGTCAGAAGAAATACTTCGAGGTTGGCAGCTGCTCTAATCTGGGAGATGCTCAGGCCAGAAGACTGAAGATTCGTGTAGACGGTAAAGATGGCAAATATTTTGCTCATACATTAAATAATACAGTGGTTGCTCCGCCTCGTATGCTGATCGCATTTTTGGAGAATAACCTTCAGGCGGACGGCAGTATCCGTATTCCGGAAGTACTGCGTCCGTATATGGGTGGAATGACCGAGATCAAATAGGAGGTATCCATTTGCATCGGTATTTAAGAGCAGTTGGTTTCAGCAACATTCAGAAGCGGGAGGAAGTGGAGGCTTTAGCCCGCTTCGCCTGTGAGTGTTATCAGACAGAAGAGACTGCAGTCAATGCAGAGGGAGAAGATTATTCCGAACGCCGCAAGGAATTTGCAGAACACATGGGGCTGCTGGTCCGCGGTACCTATGATGATAATGATAAATACTGGATGGACTACTGCATTCCTTATTTTACAGGGAATGTTGAACGGCTCTATGAAGACCTGGAGATCGAGAGACATGCAGAAAAAGAGTCTTATTCAGGACTTTGTGATGATATCAATCTGGGAGCGTCGCTGATCTTCTATCTGCAGAATGTGACAGAGTATTTTAATAAGAAGCGATACGGCCGTTCTGAAAAGAACGTGGCCAGAGTTGCCTTATCAGGTTTGTCTGTGGAAGGAAAAATATTATTTCCCGTCTACCAGAAAATGCCTGTTATGTCAGAGATCAAGGCAAGCCAGGAACGCAAAAAAATGCTTCAGGCAGCCAGAGATGGTGATGAAGATGCTATTGAAAATCTGACACTGGAAGACATGGATACGTATACCATGATTTCCAAACGAATTGAAAATGAAGACATTTTGTCAATTGTCATGAGTCATTTTATGCCTTGTGGAGTAGAATGTGATCAGTACAATGTCATGGGTGATATCTTGAATGTAGAACTACGAGAAAATAACCAGACAAAGGAAAAGATCTATGTTATGACCATCGAAGCAAATGGAATTATTCTGGATGTCTGCATCAATCAGCAGGATCTGGTGGGAGAACCGGCTGTGGGTCGGCGCTTCCGCGGAATAATTTGGCTTCAGGGACTTGTGCATTTTGAAGAAAAATGGTAAGATTAAACATGGCTTTCGATGGAAGCCATGTTTTTCCGTATGAAAAAGGCCATCTATAAATGATGGCAGCCAGAGCCAAAGGGTCGAAAAAGCCCGGAAATACGGCATTTGTCTCCTTAGTTAAATGGATATAACGGGGTCCTCCTAAGAGAAAGCCGAGGCATTCCCCAAAGGGAAAAAATGAAAAACAACTTTCAGTTCGAATCTATTCTGAAAAATGCCAAAGGTGACAACAAAGCATTCCCCAAATTGGGGAACGTTCTAATGTTACCAAATCGAAAAAATCTGTAGATTGACAACTCAAAAATGAGTTGATAATCTTATATATGGCCGAAGGGAAAAATTCCAGAAACCCAGTAAAATCAAGGGTTTGCGGCATGTGTCGTCATAGCTCAGCTGGATAGAGCACTCGCCTCCTAAGCGGCAGATTGTTCGATTCCTTCGAGCAATGAAAATTGCATAAATCTTAAAAATGTCTCAGTAGCTCAGTTGGATAGAGCACACGCCTCCTAAGCGTGGGGTCGGAGGTTCAAATCCTCTCTGGGACGCCAGAAAGCACCGCTGCAAGCCTTTTTTCGGGGTTTGCAGCGTTTTTTGTTTCTCCTTCTCCCGGTAATTTCACTTCTGTTACCGGGAGATTTTTATACGCCGCATGATGTATATTTGCTAATTGGACTCGAACGCTTTTCAGAAATTTGCTAAGAAAATTCTGCGTTTTGCTAATTCGATTTTTCGGATCACTTTGCCGGGGCTTGCGCTGCTATCAGGGCTGCGAGCGCACTTGCCAGCTCCGGCGACTTCTGAAGCTGCTCCACAAGGCTTTCAAGGTCCAGGGTCGCAGGCTCCGATTTTGCCGGTTCTTCCGGCGGACGGACATTGCGAAGATCAGGCTTGGCATAGAAGGCAGTCTCGAATTTCTGAGCATTGACCTTTCTATCCTCGTCCAGAATGTGAGCATAGATACTGGTTATCATGTCGATCTCGGCATGGCCTGTATCGCCCTGGGTGGCTTTCAGATCGCCGTGGTTCAGTTTAAGTTTGTAGGTGGTACTGGAATGACGGAGAGAATGAAAGACCACCTTCGGCAGCCCTGCGTCCTCACGGAGCTTTGCAAACTCTTTGAGGATGATCCGATCCTCGCAGGGCCGTCCATTAGGAAGTGCCACCACCAGATCGAAATCCTGATACTCGTCGCCCAGGAAGCCTTTCAGCTCGTCCTGGGACTTCTTCCATTCCCGCAGGATGTAAGCCAGCGTTTTCGGCAGCCACACCTTACGGATACTGGAATCGGTTTTCGGCTTTTTCAGAACAATTCTTGTGCTGGTGTTCGGCATGAGCGGAGTGAAGATGTAATAGATATCCTTCTCACCCAGCGTTTCAATCGCCCGTTTGGAAGCCCTCGTCAGCTCCTTGTCGATGTAGACATAGGCATTATCCGCCGCAATATCTTCATCGGAAATATGGACGTTCTCCCAGGTCAGCCCCAGGATTTCACCCATACGCAGAGAGCAGGCAAAGGAAAGGTTCATTGCTACATAGAGCTTGCTGTCTGTGCATTTGTCCAGGGCAAGACGGATCATATCCGCTGTCCAGATATCCCGTTTCGCATACTCCGTTTTCGGGAGGATCACATTGTCAAAGGGATTTCTTGCAATGATTTCCCATCGTACCGCCTGCTTAAACGCACACCGCAGGAGCTTGATGATCTTTTCAATGGTCTTGTCGCTGACATAGGTGGTAACGGCCTTTCGGGTCTTGGTAGACACCGACTTGGTTTTCTGCAAGGTCTGGATATAACCGTCAACCGCACGGGGAGTAACCGCCTGTACCTCCATATCACCGATGATCGGATTGATATAGTTCGCAATCAGCGCCGTTTGGCTGTCATACATAGACACGCCCCATTTCTTTTCTCCGTAAAGAGATACGAAGTCATAAAGGAACTCGGTGATCGTCTGATTGCTTGGCGGGAGAAAAGTTCCCGTGTGCTGCTGATTTTCGATTTCCGCCTTGCGCTTTAAGGCCTCTTTGTGGGTATGCCAGGTTTCCCACTTCTGTTTGGTTTCTCCGTTTTCGTCCACATAGTTGTAAACAACGGAATAGTTTTTCTTTCGCTTGATTATAGATGCCATATCGTTCTTCCTTTCTTGGATCACAGGTCGAGGGAGTCAAGCCACTCGTCAAATGACCGCTTGGAAATGCGTATGGCGTTACCAATTCGCACGATTTTGAAGTGCCCTTCTTTTACAAGGATATATGCGGAAGTTCTTCCGATGCCCAGAATTTGAGCAATATCGTCAACCGTATATGTCCTTCTTTCAGGGGTTTCTTTCTTCGTGCCGTTCCATGTTTGAGACATGAGAACCCCCTTTCAGTTATGAAAAGGAACAGCACGAATATGTGTGGGTAATATAACTTCCACCATTATTTTACCGTGCTGCTCCGTGTTTGTCTGCTGCTAATTGAAAAGTTTACGATCTATCCATAAACTTTCAAAAAAGAAAAGTAGGCTTACGGACGGCTGCTGGCACAGCTCCACGGGAGTCTAACCCCGGCCCATGCTGATGGGTGCGGCGCACAATGCTTTGCGGGCGTTCAATGCGCGAGTATCTTTGACCCTGCCCGTGCGTTGTCGCCCGCAAGCCGCCACGCTTGCTTTGCGGTCTGGTGCTGTTCGCTCGCCCGTTACAGTGGTCCCGTCCTGCGGACTTGAAACGAGGTCATGGCGCACCGGCCGTATGGCTCGGCACAAACAGGAATGTATCCGTTTGCCTTATACTGCGGCGTTGGCCTCCCAACGGGCTTTCTTTGTCAAGGAGCTATAACGGGACGCCGCGTGGAAAGGGGAACACGCAGCGCCCGGTCCTGGATCAGCTCAGGTCAAAATCCAGAATGGAAATAATCAGCTTTGCTTCCAGCCGACCGCGCAGATCTTCGTCCACCTGGGGACGGGGATAGCCGTCAGGGCCATAGCTCGTCCGTGTAGACAGCGCGGCAATGTAGCCGGAGTAATGCCGGACTACCCGGTTCACCGCTTCGGGGTCGCCTCCGACAGCGGCGGCGATCACCGGGTAAGGGATCAGCGATGCCCGCGTGCACGCAGATTTAGTCATCCGCTTCACCTCCCATCAGCTCTGTCAGCAGCCGATAGGCTTTATGCCTGCGGGTATTGACCGTCCGGCGGGGCATGTTTATGTACCTGGCGATCTGTGCGTCGGTCATCCGCAGGAACCAGTGCATCATAAAGATTTCCCGGTCCTCCTGGGACAGCCCCAGAAGCGCCTCGGCCAGCCCGTCGTCCTCGATCAGGATCACGGCCCCTCCCACAGGGAAGGTCGTGTATTCCCACGGGTAGCGGTCATATACCGCAAGCTGGGCCATTTCTGCCTCGGACAGTTCTTCCAAAGATGTGAAACGCTTCTGGTGCCGGCTGATCTGGCGATAGCCGTTGCACGCCTCGCATTTCAGCACCTTCTTGCAGTAGCTGTCAAAGGCGTACTGCTTGTGCTCGTAGTGGCGGTCAGGTTTCAAGTTCTCACCTCCCTTCGTGCCGGGAGGCAGTTCTTTTCTTCCCCTTTCGCTCACTACTCGTTCACGAATGGTCTGGCTTGGCCGGTTTTCGGGATCTATCTGAAAAAATTTTTTGCCGCTCATAATTGGCTCCTTTCGTTTCGTTCGGGGTGACAGGCCAGAACGAAACGGGGCGGGGAGCGGCAGCCCACGCCCAGGCGCTCAAAGAAACGGGTTTTGTGAGATATGAGCCACAGTATATAAAAAGCGAGCCATAACTCACTTTCATGAGCATGGCTCGCTGCTGCGTTATTGGAATATTTTTCGTAGTGGCATGGGCGTCCGCCGTACAAACGGTAAACCCCGCCTTATTTTGACCTCCTTTGTGTTGGCGCTCTCATCCATATCCCCCTTTACTCCGAAATATGAGTTATAACTCACTTTGCATGAGCTGTATGGTTATTTATATGAGCGGAAGCACACCCTACAATGATGTAGAGGTGATGTGTAGTGAACAATCCGCTGGATCTATTTGCATGGAAGGTGCGGTCAGAACGGAAGCGCCAGCATCTGACGCAGAAGCAGTTAGCTGAACGCCTCGGTATGAACCCCCGCACGATCATAGATTTGGAGACCTGCCAGAGTAATCCGAAATTTGAAACGGTGGTCCTTGTCGCCAAAGAACTGAATATCAGCGTGGACGCCGCTATCTTCCCGGAAATGGTAAATCAGACAGTCTCGAAAACAGTCGTGGACTTCTTTGCCGGGAAAAGCGAAGCAGAGATTGAAAAATTTATCGCGCTCTGCAAACAGGCGGAAGCCTTCCAGAAAGACAAGTAACGCGGTCGGGTTCGATGTGCCCGGCCGCGTTACTGTTTTACCCGTTTGCTATGCGGGCGGATCATTCCTTTTTGGTTTTATAGGCATCGCGCAGACGCTCGAAGGATTCCTGGCTGATGACATGCTCCATCCGGCAGGCGTCCTTTTCCGCCGTTACCGGGTCTACGCCGGCCTCGATCAGCCGGTCGGTAAAGAAGCGGTGCTTTTCGTAGATCTGCTCCGCCACTTCCCGGCCCACATCGGTCAGATGGAGAAAGTGATCTTCGTCCATCATAAGAAAGCCGCCGTCCCGCAAGGTAGCCACTGCATGGCACACGCTGGGCTTTGACACCTCCATGTGCCGGGCCACATCTACGGAGCGCACCATACCGCGTTTCTTTTGGAGAACAAGGATGGTTTCCAGGTAGTCCTCCCCGGACGCATGAAGTTTCATCTGAACCTCCCTTACTGAGCCAGCTTCCAGCCGATGGCCTCCTGTCTGGCCGATACAAAATCGGCATACAGGCCCTTTTGCTGGATCAGCTCCGCATGAGTGCCGCGCTGGACGATATGAGCGTTATCCAGCACAAGGATCTGGTCGGCGTTGCGAACGGTTTTCAGCCGGTGAGCAATCATGATGATAGTCTTGTCATGGGTCAGTGCCTCAATAGCACGCTGCAATTCATCCTCATTCTCCGGGTCAACACTGCTCGTCGCCTCGTCCAAAATGATGATGGGTGCGTCCTTCAGCATGGCGCGGGCGATGGAAATCCGCTGTTTCTCGCCGCCAGACAGAGTGCCGCCGCCCTCGCCAATCACAGTGTCATAGCCATCCGGCAGGGCAGAAATAAAGTCATGGCAGCAAGCCTTCTTCGCCGCCTCAACCACCTGCTCATGGGTGGCGTCCGGGCAGCCAAACTTGATATTGTTCTCAATCGTATCTGCAAAGAGGTATACGCTCTGGAACACCATCGAGATATTCTTCATCAGGCTGTCCAGCTTAAAATCCCGTACATCCGTACCGCCTATGGTAATCTTCCCGGCATTCACATCCCAAAAACGGGCAATCAGGTTGCACATCGTTGTCTTTCCTGCCCCGGAAGGGCCGACAATGGCCGTAGTCGTTTTTTCGGGAATGGTAAAGCTGACCTGATCTAATATCTTACGGTCTGCGTAGGAAAAATCCACCTTGTTAAACACGATCTCGCTGGACTTCGGCGTAATATCAGCGCCTTTCTCGTCCATTACCGGCGTGTCATCAATGGAGTTTGCCGTATCCATCGAGGCCGCCAGCATTTGCAGCAAAGAGGCCATATTCCCGGCGTTCTCCAAATCGTTGAACACCATGAAAGAAGCAATCACCAAAATCAGACCATAGGCCAGCGGCAGAGAGCCGTCCAGCCAGAACCAAACCGAGGCCAAAAGCAGCAGGACGCTGAACACTCGGACAACAGCCTGTTTGATAGCGTCATAGGGAACGCTGGCCTTTGTCAATTTCAGGTTATCCCGGCAGCTCGCCTTAATTGCACTGCCGATAGACTGCGTGCTGTCCCGTTCCAGTCCAAATGCTTTGACAATCCCCATCCCCTGAATGTACTCCAACACAGACTCTACAAGGGACTCCTGTGTGTGCTGGCGTACACCGCTGAGCGCGGCAGATTTGCGAAGCGCCAGTTCCGCCGCCGCAAGGTAAATCAGGACACCGGCAGCGGCCACAAGACCGATCCGCCAGTCAAATACCAACAGGACGATGACGAGGGCAACCGAGTTGAAAAAACCGCCCAGCACTGACACCAGGACACGGGCTGCTGAGTTCTCTACATCACCCAAAGTTGTTGTGACAATGGCGGTAATATTCCCGATACTATTCTTGTTGAAGTAGCCCATCGGGATGTAGCGCAGCCGATCTCCGATATGGATACGCTTTTCCGCCACCATGCAATAACCGGTTTCTGTCTGCTCCATCGTGGAGAAATAGGTCATGATGATACGCCCAATGAGGGAAACGGTCATAATCCCCAGCGAAAGCCAGATAAACTTTCCGTCCCGGTTGTCAGATACTAACGCGCCAATCACTACAAAGAGGGCGGCAAACTGCATGGCTGAAAACAGCCCGGACAGGAATGAGAATAACAGGGATTTTTTTAGAAGCTCCTTTTTGCTGCCTGCAAAAGCAAAGATTTTTTTCAATGTTCCATACATCTGACAACACCCCCTTACATCTGGTCTTTCGCGCCGATGTGCGCCTGCCACATATCCCGGTAGAGGGGGCAGGTTTCCAGCAGCTTCTCATGCGTACCCTGTGCGTGGATGGTTCCATCCTTCACCACAACGATGTTATCTGCGCCAACAATGGTAGACAGCCGGTGTGCGATCACAATCAGGGTCTTGCCGACAGTTAAAGTGGAAATGGCTTTCTGCACCAGCGCCTCATTCTCTGGGTCGATATAGGCAGTTGCCTCGTCCAAAATGACAACCGGCGCATTTTTCAGCATGGCGCGGGCGATGGCAATCCGCTGGCGTTCACCGCCGGAAAGATGGGAACCGGCGCTGCCGACAACCGTATCATAGCCATTATCCAGCTTGCGGATAAAGGCGTCGCAGCCGCTTTGTTTGGCTGCCTGCTCCACCTCTGCGTCCGTGGCACTGGGTCTTCCCATGCGGATATTCTCCCGGATACTGCGGTTAAACAGGTAGTTGTCCTGAGATACATAGGAAATCTGGTCTGCAATTTCAGACAGCGGCATATCCTTCAGCTCATGGCCGCCGAGGGTAATGCTGCCGGATGTAACATCCCAATACCCGGCAATCAGCTTCGCCACCGTAGACTTGCCGGAGCCGGACGGCCCTACAAGGGCGGTCATGGTTCCGGGGTGGATGGCGAGATTCACATCATGCAAAACCTCTGTTGTCCCGTCATAAGAAAACGACACAGACCTAAGAGAAATGCCGGTATCTTCCAGCTTGATCGGCGCTTCTTTATGGTTCAGTTCTTCGGCGTTCAGAAGCTGGCTGATTTCTTCCACATTTGTCCCCAGTACAGCCAAATCGTCCGTAAAGGTAAAGGCCGCAATAATCGGCCCAATCAGCCCCAGCGAGAAAATCACAATGGACAGGAAGGTGGAAAGCTCCAGACTGCCGGAGAGCCAGAACGCGAAGCCGCAGGGCAGCACGCAGATTAGCACTGAGGGCAGGATGGCGTTGTAGGCGCTCATGGTTTTCTGGTTTTCACGCATCCAGTCCACATAATAGTTGGCGTTATAATTCACCGCGTCAGAATATTTTTTGTAGGAACCGGCGGACTGGCTGAACGCTTTTACCACCTCAATCCCGCCGATGTATTCTACAATGGCGTTTGCCATCTGCTTTCCCGCTTTAACCGCGCCCTCCCATTTGACGGGATAATTCTTCATACCGGCGGACATGACAGCAAGGCCCACCACCAGCGTAACAAGGGACAGGAGCGCCATGCGCCAGTCCATAACAAACAGATATACGACAATCACCAAAGGCACCAGCACATTTGCGGTCATTTCCGGGAGCAGGTGTGCGAAGGTCGATTCCATGCCTTCAATCCGGTCAACAATCGTCGTTTTGTACTGGCCGGACGGAGTATCTAAAATCGTCCCCATCGGGACGCGGGCCAGCTTTGCGGTGATATTCTCTCGCAGATCGCGCAGCGTGTAATAGGTCGCCGTGTGGGAAATCGTTGTAGAAAGACTGGAAAACAGCACTTTCCCAAAGTAGCCGCACAATGCAATAATACCAGCGGTCACATAGCGGGAAAAATTCTGTTCCCCAGACAACATCATTGTGACAATATTCGCCACGCAGAAATAGGGCACCATCTGGCAGGCCACGCCTAATACCGCAAGGATAACACTGCCGATGAATTTTCCATGATAGGGCTTGCCCCATCCCCATAAGACGCCTATGGGCGACTCTTTCTTTTCCTCCTTCATTCTGTGGACACCTCCTTCTTCATATCACTCAGAAAAAACTTTAGCAGGCGTTTTCGGCCATCGTTGTCCTCTATGGAATAACTTTCCTGAATTTGCCCGTTTTCTAAGTGAAGGACATAATTGCAGCAGCGTAGAATAAATTCCGGGTCATGTGTTACCACAAGTGCGGTTCTTCCGGCATTTGCCACTTGATTAACAACATTGGCAACCTGCCTCATGTGAAACAGGTCAAGACCGCTGGTCGGTTCATCGAATAAAATCATAGGGCGCTCCGAAGCAATCGCAGAGGCAACCGCCACGCGCTGCTTTTGGCCGCCGGACAGTCCCATCGGGTGGCAGTCCTCATAAGGCAGCAGGTCCATCTCCTGCAAGATTTCTCTTGCCCTCTGCTTATCCTCAGTTCTCATACTGAGCAGAATTTCATCCAGAACACTTTCGGTAAAGAGTTGGTGGTTCACATCCTGCATGACCATATAGCAGAGTTTCAATCGTTCTTTTCTGGAATAGTTCTTGCTCTGATCCTGCACTGTTCCCTTGAAGTGCTTTTCCAACCCGCAGAGGCACCGGGCAAAGGTGGATTTTCCCGCACCATTATGTCCGATGATGGCCGTGGCGCTGCCGGATGGGAAAGAGGTTTCCATTATATGCAAGGTTTCCGGCTCATGCTTATAGGCGAAGGACACATTCTTTATCGTCCAAACCGCCTCATTCATTCTCTGCGGCGTGCCTTCAACTTCTGAAAGCCCCGCAAGATCAAGAGGGCGCAATCCCATATCATCGCGCTGTCTTGCCGACAGGCCGCAAAATTCCTCTGCTGTATAATCACCTTCGATTTCTCCATCTTTTAGGTACAGGACACGGTCAAAGAGGCCGGACAGATAATACAGCCGATGTTCAGAGATGATGATGGTCTTTCCCTGCGATTTCAAAGTAAAGAGTAGCTGTCGAAAATCAGCGATAGCGTATGCGTCAAGGTTGGATGATGGCTCATCAAGCACATAAATATCCGGGTCAATCGCCGCTGCCGATCCGCAGGCGATTTTTTGCTTTTCACCGCCGGACAAAGAAAAAATACTTCTATCAAGCAGCGGCTCCAACTTTAGCTGTGCAGCTACACGCTTTACACGGTCACGCACAAGATCTTCCGCTATGCCGTGATTCTCTGGGCCGAAAGCCAGTTCGCTGGTCGTGTCCACATTGAAAAACTGAGAACGCGGATTTTGAAATACAGAACCGACTTTCAGAGAAATATCAAACAGTGACAGGTCACGGGTATCCTTTCCATCCAGATAGACGGAGCCGGTATAAGTCCCCTCATGATAATGGGGGATCAAGCCGTTAAACAACCGGGTCATGGTTGTTTTCCCACAGCCGGAAGTCCCGCAGAGCAGGACAAAAGAACCGTCCTCAATAGTGCAGGAAATATGTTTCAAAGCGCCACCGGCCTGCCTCTCACTGTCGGGAAGGGTACTGGCAGGATAAGAAAAGGACACATCTTGACATTCAATCATTTCCTTCACCCCCTTGCGGCAAGCACATAGATTTGCGCTGCAAATGCTCCCAGACAGATCAGCAGGAAAATAACATCCTGCACATGAAAACCCAGCTTACAGATATTCGTCCGTTTTACCGGGCCTCCCAATCCCCGCGTAAGGGCTGCCTGGGACAGTTCCTCCCCGATTTTGACGGAGCAGATCATCATGGGAACAATCCGATACTCTAAAATCGTACCAGCTTTACCACCGCCAAAGCGGACGCCACGCATCCGCATGGCGTCCCCAATGGCGCCCCATTCTTCCGCAACCGTGGGAAAGAAACGGAACATCACGGACATGGGAATGGTAATCTGCTGCGGCAGGTGGAGCCGTTCCATCGCTGCAACAAATTCGCTGACCGTGGTTGTAGTTACCACGAAATATCCCATGACCACGCCGGGGGTGAACCGCAGAAGAATACCAACGACGGCTACTGCGATGTAGTTTGCTACGCCGGTCAGTCGGGACAGGCCGAACATTTCCAGGCACAGACTGCCTCCAAAAATCAGGATATAGAGAACAGCGCCTTTCCATTTTCTGGCCGCTGACAAAAGTAACAGCGGGATCGCCGCCAACACGATGATGTAATACTGCATGATACCTTCATACGAACCGCCTAAAATAAAGACAGCTATGGTAATCAGTACCGCCAGTTTTGTCCGGGGGTCTAATAAAATTCCGCTATTGTTTTTTTGACTTGCAAGAAGTTCGCGGCTCATTACACAATTCCCGCCCGCTCAAAGTGCTTTTTGAAAATCTTCCGTCCGATCAGGCCGCCGACAAGACCACTGACGAAAGCAGCAATAAGCAGTGCCGGCAAAATCCAGTCCGGCATATAAGCCATGAGCGTGTCGGCATATTCCTGACCGTAGCCGGGGAGCAGGCTCTGGTAGTAAGCGTCACGCGTCACAACGATGGGAATAAACGCCCCGATTACCCACATGGAAAAAACGCCGTGGATCAGCACTTCACGCTTGGCGTTCTTGTAGTCACAGGCTTTCATCATAAAATCGGAAATCAGCCCGAAAATCAGCCCGGTAGGGATGCACCACCAGCCCATGCCGGTCAGCAACATAATGATACCGAGCAGCACCCCGCAGATGGTAAGCATACCGAATTTTTTGATTTTGGAGAAGAACAACATCATCGGAATACCGCCCACAAGCGGCACGATCACGCTGATAAGCGGAATGAAAATCGGGATAAAACCGATGGACGCCGCAGCGAAAATGACGATAAAATAAATCGCCGTGAAAATACCGATATTGATGAGATCCTTTCCTTGCAATTTGTTGTTCATTGCGAAACCTCCTAACATGATTGCTTTCTCGGTTAGATCTCGCTAACCAATTCTAATGGTAGCACATATTCAATTATGCTTCTATGCACATATCAGTATTTTAGGTCCGTATAGCAAGGAGTTTTTTCGTTTTGCCAGCATATCCATTGACCGTGAATTTTCTCGCGGGTATAATAATATCAACGATTTTGCGTGATGAAAGGGGCGAAGCAGTTGCGTGATATGATATACAGCATTTTAGAAAACAGCGATACTGTTTCTGATGTGACTTTGAAAAACAGTCCAAATAGCAGCACATTGCTTTTGGATCGGGCAGATGGCAAGGGACGCATGATATTCCATACGCTCTTTCCGGGGCTGACTTTGGCTTTTATTTTTGTAAATGCTCCCGTATGGCCGGAGTCGGATGAAAATTCAAATCTAAAGCCTTTGCTGATTAACTATTGCGTTTCAGGCAGAAGTGAATTGCTTCTGGATGACGGCTCTTACATTTACCTGAAGGAAAATGATTTTTGTGTCAGTGAACAGACCGCACAGAAAGAATATATCTTTCCTACGAAGCAGTATCAGGGGATAAAAATATATTTTGACCTGTCACTTCTTTTACAGTCCTGCGGTGAACTTTTGAAATCTTTTTCACTTGACCTCCCTACGCTGGAAAAAAGTTATTGTGGCAACCATAAAACATATATCAACGAAGCGGACAGCGAGCTGGAAAATATATTTCAAAAACTCTGGCGACTATCCGAAAGACCCTCGGCCTTCCATTTGCAAATCTATACTCTTGAACTTCTCCACCGGCTTCTTAACATGGAAATCCGGCCTCCGAAAACTTGCGGCTTCTACACGGAAACACAGGTTGAAATTGCAAAAAGGGCGGCACAAATCCTTTCTGATGACCTTCGCCAGCACATCCCTGTAAGACAGATTGCAGAACGATTTTCGGTCAGTGAAACCAGCCTGAAAAATTATTTTAGAGGCGTATATGGACAGAATATATCCACCTGGCTGCGGGAAATCCGCATGAACGAAGCCGCAAGACTTCTTTCGGACACAAAGCGTCCGATTGCCGAAATATCAGAACAGGTCGGCTACTCTAATCAAGGGAAATTTGCCGCCGTGTTCAAAAAGCAGTTTGGCTTTTCTCCGCTGGAATACCGGCGGTCAAAGAATTTGGAAAACATATAAGCGTAGAGGCAGTATTATCACCTGTTAAAGGCAACAATACCGTCTTTCTTTAGATTTTTTCAGTAAGTCAGCCAAAATCTCCGTTTCAAATTGTAGTATTAGTAGGGGGAGAATACGAGGGTAGGGTTACGGTAGCAAGCACAGCCAGCGAGTACCCGCTGGCGGATTTTCGATTTTAGAGGCTGCCCGACACGTAAAAATGCTTGCTGGGATAATCCCAAACCCTTATGAGAACGGACGCGGCGCATGGCAAACCGAAAACGGAAACATCCAGATGAAATTCTGGTTACGGAGGACGAAAAGCGGCTCATAGACGAGAGAGATGAGCCAGCTCCCCACACGCAGCTATGGTGCCTACCTCCGGAAGATGGCGATTGACGGATATATCATCTACACGGACACGGCGGATATCAAGGCGTTTACCACGGAGCTTTCCGCCATCGGCGGAACATCAACCAGATCGCCAAGCGGATCAACGCCGGAGGTCCTGCGTATCAGGCCGACATGGACGAGATACGGGAAAGGCTGGACGAGATATGGCAGTTACAAAGACACATCCTATCAAATCAACGCTGAAAGCAGCCATTGACTATATCTGCAACCCGGAAAAGACGGACGGAAAGCTGCTTGTATCCTCCTATGGCTGTGCCGCCGAAACGGCGGATATCGAATTTGCCTGGACCCGCCGCCATGCCATCGACAAGGGAACGAACCTGGGTCGCCATCTGATCCAAGCCTTTCAGCCTGGGGAGGTCACGCCGGAACAGGCCCATGAGATCGGCATGGAGCTCGCAAAAGAAATCCTGGGCGGCAAGTATGAGTTTGTCCTTACCACCCACATAGACAAAGATCATGTTCATAACCACCTGATTTTCAATGCGGTCAGCTTTGCGGATCATAAACACTATCATTCCAACAAGCGAAGCTATCACGATATCCGCCGTACCTCCGACCGGCTTTGCAAGGAACACGGTCTGTCTGTCATCATCCCAGGACAGGATAAGGGCAAGAGCTATATTGAACATCAGGCTACGCAGAACGGCACCAGCTATAAGGCAAAGCTGAAAGCGGCAATCGACCGACTCCTGCCAGCCTGTTCCGATTTAGAAGAACTGCTTCGTCGCCTGCAGAGAGAAGGCTATGAGATCAAGCGGGGCAAATATATCTCCGCCAGAGCGCCGGATCAGAAACGATTCACCCGTCTGAAAACCCTGGGTGTGGACTACACCGAAGAAGCCCTTGCCGCCCAGATTGCCGGACGATCCAGACCTTCCCACCAACCGAAACGGCAGGACGGAAAGATCAGCTTGCTCATTGATATCCAGAACAACATCAAGGCGCAGCAGAGCGCAGGCTTCACCCATTGGGCGAAACTGAACAATCTGAAACAGGCCGCCAAGACCATGAATTTCCTGACCGAACATGGGATAAGCAGCTATGGGGAACTGGAAGGCAAACTGAGCGCAGTATCCGCACGCAGGGATACCGCTCATGCAGAAATCAAGCGGATAGAAAGCAGAAGCGCCGAACTTACCCTTGTGATGAAGCACGCTGAAACTTACCGTCAGCTAAAGCCGATCTATGACCGATACCGCAAATCGAATAATAAAGAAAAGTTCCTGCGGGGGCATGAGAGCGAGATCATCCTTTTTGAAGCGGCCGCCAGAGAATTGAAACGGCTGGGTGCGGTTCCGCTGCCGACAACGGAAAGCATGAAAAAGGACCTTGCCAATCTCACCACAGAAAAGGAACGGCTCCTTGCGGAGTACAAAGCTGCAAGAACCGAAGCCCAGGAATACGATACCGTCAAGCAGAATGTGGATGCGCTGCTGGCCGTTCCAAAGGAACAGGAACAACAGCGGTGGCATGAACTAGAGTAGAAGCAAGAATACGAGTTCATTTGCTTTTATTGCCATATATACATATAGTGGATGATATCTGATTTTTATGATATACTTTACATAGAAATCAGGCGTAAATAGTCGAGGATAATAAGCGAAAAAGATAAACCGTAAAGAGAGGTTAAATTATGAAAAGGGAGAAAAGAATTGAAATAAATGCAGCAATTTTCCCATATATTATGAGAATTGCTTTGAGCAAACCACTCACAAAAGATTCAGATGCAGAAGCTGTTGATACCCCTTCATCCTCACCGGAAATTCCAGACATTATGATTGACTTACCGCGAGGTGCATACCTTCTATATTTGAAAAATCTTGCCAAAGAACATAATACTTTAGAACTTCGGCTATTGGAAAACTATGCTTATGGCGTTGCTTTTTCGGATAATGATTATGAAGAATTATTAAAGTTGATAATGGTTCCTGTTGACCGTAATTGGAACCAGAACATACAAGGAGACTTACTTACTCCGTTTGGTGTTAAGATTACAACAGATAGCAATGGAAAGCAAAAATTTGCATTGCTCGAAGATGCAATTCCAACAATTAAAGTTGAAACTTGGGAATGTATTATTATTGACCATCTCAAGCAAGCCGCATTTGATATTATTTCTTGCTTTGATTTTGCTTCATCATTTACAAGAAAAGGTTCTAATAACAGTAATTCAGATGAATTGAGATATGACTTAGGAGCGTGGAAATTCTCTGGAGACATTTCCGAGCAAAGTTTAAGCAATGCACTTCGGTCAGCATTTATGTTTACGTTAGTAAGTTATTACTATGGAGATACTAAAAATCAATATCATAATTTCTCCGAATTTTTTGATGCCGAATATTATAAAAGAGTATCATTAGTATACGGAATATGGAGTAATAGAGGTTCCAAAGAAACCATTGAATATATACCTTTATATGATAGTTTTCACAATCTTACTGGCATACAAAAATCTGATCTTATCAAAGTCCTTCGGGCCATATTAGATGACCCGGATATTGCCCTTGATGAAAAGCAGGAGTTGAAAAATCGCTTAATAGAAGGAGCTGGGGTATTTCATCATGATATTGATACTTCGGATCAAGCATTAGAGCAAAGCCTTATTAAACCTGCTGTGAATTTTATTCTTCTTCGTGAAAAAGCAAAAGAAACACTGGCTTCAGCAGAAATATTATGTTCTGGAGGAAAATATAGTGATTGTGCAAATAGATGCTATTATGCAATGATGTTCTCGCTAAAAACATTATTGGAAAATAAGGGACTACTTGCAGCCTGGAAAGAAAATGAACTTAAAGAAGCTGAAACCCATAACTCACTTGAAAGTGGTTTCTCCAATCTTGTAAATCAGGGCATATTAGATGCCAATGACCAATCAGCATTTGATTATGTGAAAGATCAGCGATGGAAATGCGATTATTCCTTATATAAGTTTGAAAAAGCTGATGCAGAAAATTGTGTCAAGAAGGCCAAGAATTTTTATACAAAAGTCGAGGCAATAACTGCATAAAAAACGGGAGTACAGCCGATCGGACGAACCGAAAAGCTGTACTCCCGTTTTGCGTGACAGAAAGTGTTTGAAATCAAGCCTTTTTCTTCATATGCCAGCAAGCAGACCGACACATGAGAAATCATAAAGGCTACCTTTGAAAATACGGATACAGGGAATTATTCTGCGGTTTTTCCACCCCTATCTTCACAGATTTTAGACCGTTTGGAACTGTAATGCGGACAAGCGACCAGGCATACCCGGAAACTCTGCTTGCAGCCGTGAACACATTTTTTGCAGATATAGTTATACTGCCGTCTGCCGTTCTCGCCCAGGAAGAACGCCCATTCCAGCCGCCATTTCTTGCTTCGACTCATAGGCAGTCATGCTCCGGCATATCACGGCCGGGCTTCTTGCCCTCCGGTGGCTTGTGCTCGGCACACTCCCGTTTGGCATCCTCCAACCGCTCACGGATGGAAGGCTTCTCCGGCGTTGTCCGCTCTGCGTACTCCTGGGCTTTTTCCAATTCTTCGCCGCGTCTGCCGTTGTTGATAACGCCGTCGATCATGCCGTAGTCATCCTCCAACGTCATTTCAGCGGTGCGGAGAGGATTGTCCTTTTCCGGCTGCTCCGCTGCCACGGCAAAGGCCCGTGTGCCATTCCCCATGATAAGGTACTTTCCATCATCAGAAATATGGTGGATGCCATAACCGGCTGCCTCCATCTGCTCCCGGCTCATAGCCGTCACCTGAAAGCTGCTCCTCGGTGTCTGCACACGTTCGCCAGTTTCAAAACGGTCTGGCACCTGGGAAAAGCCGAAACGGTCACAGTAATGAGCGGTATCCTTCCCGTCCTGATGCAGCACCACAATATCGGATACAGACAGAGAGTGTCCCTTGAAGTCTGCCGGGCGGTCGATATTAAATCGGGTATAGATGCTTTCCAAACTATCCTTTTCCGTCAGCGGGGCGGTGTAGACCTGCTCATAGTTCTCCGGCTTTACGGAAAGACCGTTGCTGCGGATGGCATCCAGCGGCTCAAAGCGGTAATCCCGCGTGGTGTCCCCCTGTTTCAGTTGGTAGATGGAAAAGGTATCTCTCGGAATGGCCTGTGCCTGCTCCGTGATATCGGCGGGTGTCTGCACATAGGCGGCCGCCTCCGCCATGTACTCCCGTTCTGCCTTTTCCGCAAAGGCCAGCATTTCGTCAATACGGGACTTGTCCGGATTCTCCAATGCTGCCTTGATCTCGGCGGGGTCAAAGTCCAAAAATTCCTCATAGCCCGTGGCGTCCTTGAACTTTTCAATTTCCGAAGGAAGATAATCCTCCTGCGTCTGTCCCAGCGCCGCCAGCTTTTCATCCAAAGCGGAAATGCGTCCTGACCATCAGGTTTTCGTAAAGTTCTTCCTTTGCGGCGTGTGCCCCCGGGTGCTCCGCCGCATACTGCGGATCGTTCTGACGGAAAAACTCGTCCATGTCAAAGGCGATATCCATAGCCCACTCGGATTTTTCTTCTTCGGGAAGGTCGTCCTGGAAGGTCATCACCCGGTACTCGTCGGGGATGCTGCCGCGCTCACCGTCGTAATACTCATGGAAACTGTCACCCGTATCACGCACATAGCCCTGATCCGTGAAGGTGCCGTTTTCCTCCAACGCAACGTCCCGGCCGTAGGCCTCATAGTCGATGTAATTCTGCAAATGCTCTGGCACCTGCATAACGTCCAGTTCTTCGATGTAATAGCGGCCCAGATCGTCATAGTCATGGATATCGGGGTAAACCTCATAGCAATCCAGATTCTCGGTGAGGTTGATGATCTCCTGCAGGCTGCCGCAATGGTCGCCCATTTCCATACCGGCCTGAAACTGTGCGTATTCGCTTTCGCTCATTTCATCCAGCTTCGATGCCAGATAATTCAGCTCGTCCAGATTTTCATATTCACCCAGCTTACTGTAAAGACCGTCCACATAGCAGTCATAGTCCGTGATGAACCATTCCTCATAGGGCTGGCCGAAGTCATCCTTCTGGCCGATCCCGATCCGCTTAAACACTTCCTTCAATTCCTCGGCGGTGGTGGGAAACTTCACCCACTCGCCCACAAGCTCGCCCTCGTGTACTTCCCAAGATTGGTGATAAAGGCGGCAAAGGGATAATCCTTGTTGTGATCGTAATATGGCATATCAGCACCTCCTTACAGTTCCGGCGCAGACTTTTCCTTGTGGGGCTGCGCCTTGTTTTTCTCCGCACATTCCTTCTTGCCCTGTTCCAGCCGTTCCCGGATGGAGGGCTTTTTCTCCGGCTCCGCAGGGCGTTCATGCACCCACTCGTCGCCGGAAAGAGAAATATATCCGTGTTCCGTAAAATGACCCTGTTCCTCCTGCATGGCGTATTTGCCAAAAGGAACAGGGTCAATCGCTTTCAGAAGTTCCGTGGGTAACGGTGTATCCATGTGCTGTGTCAGATACCGCCACCCCAGATCGTTCAGATCGTGGATATTGGGCTCAAATACGAAATAGTCGATGTTGGCCGCAAACTCCTTGAACTGCTCCGGCGCTGTCAGCTTGAAAGGCGATGCCTGCACTGCCGCCAGCAGTTTACGGTCCTCCGGGGAGAGGGCAGTCACCGCCGCCCTCACTTCGGGTAAATGTTCCAAAGTCTTATTTTCTGCCATCAGCACCAACCTTTCTTTTTGGAAATTCCAACTTGAAATTGATGTACTTGCCGCCCGTGTCGTTCAGGATCACCGCAGCGTCATAAGTGGCCTGTTTCTTTTCAGACCACATTCCCTTGACATTGGTACGTCCCTTTTTCAGAAGGTCCGTTGCCATTTTCTTTGTCAGCTCCTTCTTGCGGCTCGTCCAGAAGCGGTCATTTTTCCAGAGAACGAAACCGCAGGACCGATCCGAACACGCAAAGTTCTTCTTGCCCTCATAAACCGGCTGGCCGCAGCGAGGGCAGGTACCGATCACTTCCTTCTCCGGGGCAAACAGCTTTTTGCCATCCTCGGAAATGCAGGAATAGGTGGACACGATCTCTTGAACCATCGTGCGGATACCGTCCATGAATGTATCCGGGTCAGCGCCGCCCTTTGCGATCTCCGTCAATTTTTGTTCCCATTCCGCCGTCAGCATGGGAGAGGTCAGCGGCTCCGGCAAGACTGTGACAAGGTTGATACCGGCTTTTGTGGGGATCAGGCTCTTGCCCTTGCGCTCCACAAATCCGGCTGCTACCAGCTTTTCGATGATAGCCGCCCTGGTCGCAGGCGTGCCAAGACCTTTTCGCTCCGCCTCATCGGGAATATCATCCTTGCCTGCGTTCTCCATAGCGGACAGGAGGGTATCTTCGGAGTAGGGCTTCGGCGGCTGGGTAAAATGCTCGGTAACAGCAACCTCTGCGCCGTCAAAAGTCTGCCCTTCGGTGAAGTCCGGGAGCGTGCCGCCGTCCCCGTCCGCAGGCTTTTCTTTTAGGGAGGTACGGAAAATGCGGTCGATTTCCCGCCAGCCTTCGGAGAGGATGCGCTTGCCCTTTGCGGTGAAGGAATGGCCGCCGCAGTCGAAAGGTGGCCGTGACCGCCTCATACACATACGGCTCCGCCGATGCACACAGCAGCTTGCAGCAGACCAAGGAGGAACAAATTGCGCTCGCCCAGAGGCAGACCCTTGATATCTGCCTTTTCAATCTCCATCGTGGGGATAATGGCGTGGTGGTCGGATACATCCTTATCGGAGATCATGGTCTCCACCAGCGGGAAGAAGTTGCTGATCCCGTCAAAGGGCGGCAGCTTTGCCGCCAGGTGGATCACGCAGGAAGCCGTTTCTGCCATGTCGGAGGTCAGATACCGGCTGTCCGTGCGGGGATAGGTCAGCAGCTTCTTTTCGTAGAGGCTCTGGGCGTAGTCAAGGGTCTGCTTCGCCGTGTATCCGAACAGGCGGTTTGCCTCACGCTGCAAGGTGGTAAGGTCATAGAGCTTCGGAGGCTGTTCCTTCTTCTGCTCCTTCGTGACAGAGGTACAGGTGACGGCCGCACCCTTGCACATAGCCACTGCCTGTTCCGCCTCTGCCAGATCGGTGAATTTCTCCGACACCGCCTCGGCCCCATCCAGCACCAAGCGCAGCAGATGATATTTTTCCTTGTGAAACAGCGTGATCTTCGCGTCACGCTCCGCCAGCATTGCCAGTGTGGGTGTCTGAACACGGCCCACATTCAAGGTGCGGTGATAGAGGACGGAGAAAAGGCGCGTGGCATTGATCCCCACCAGCCAATCCGCTTTCTGGCGGCACAGGGCTGATTGATACAATGCTTCATAATCGGCGCCGGGGCGCAGATCAGAAAAGTCCTCCCGGATGGCGCTGTCCTCCATCGAGGAAATCCAAAGACGGAGGACCGGCTTGCGGCATCCAGCCATTTCATACATCAAACGGAAGATCAGCTCCCCTTCACGCCCGGCGTCACAGGCATTGACAATGGTATCCACATCGGGGCGGTTCATCAGAGTACGAAGATTTTCAAAAGCGTCCTCCTTGCCCAGTGCCAGCACATAGCGGAACGGCTCCGGCAGAATGGGAAGATCATCATAGCGCCATTTCTTGAAACGCTCGTCATAGCCACCCGCATCCATCGGGGATACCAGGTGCCCAACGCACCAGGATACGAGAAGGCCGCTGCCCTCATAAAAGCCATCAGCCCTGGATGAAGCACCCAGGGCCGACGCAATAGATTTTGCTACACTCGGTTTTTCTGCAATAATCAGTTTACTCATTCGATTCCTCCTAACATTGATTTGCTGTCATTTTGTGATATAATTTAATTATTCTAAGAGAAAAGGGTGATTAAATGTCCCAACTTGATAGCTATCGCAATACTCTTTTGCGAAAAAAAGAAGAGCTAACAAAACTGAGCCAGGACTTGGCAAAAGAGCAAGCGAAGTTAGCACCGCTGCAAAGTAAAATCATATCCGCTAAAAGTGCAATAAGCAGAACAAAAAATCAATCTACAATAAAATCTCGTCTCGGCGACATTGATCGCGCTACAAAGTCAATCGCCGATGTACAAAAAAAGATTGGTGACATTCAAAAGAAGATAGCCGCCAAGGAAAAAGAGGTAGCCACAGCCGAAAAAAACTACCGGAACGAAGAAGCTCGAGTTCAAAAGAAACAAGAAGCCGAAGATAAAAAACGTATGCAGGAGGCTAATCGCCAAGCACGGCAGTTGGAACAGCGGCTCCGAGAAAACGAAAGGATACAAAGACAGATGCAACAAGATATTGAGCAATTACAGACTGTACCAGAAGTCATAACCGTTTTATTCCTTGCTGCTAATCCTATAGGAACAACTTCCTTGCAACTTGATGAAGAAGCACGATCTATCCAGCAAAAAATTCGTATGGCCGATTACCGCGATTCTATCCGCTTTGAAAGTAGATGGGCTACTCGCGCTGGTGATATACTGCAAGCAATCAATGAAACAAATCCCACTATTGTTCATTTTAGCGGTCATGGAACGACCGACGGTGATCTTGTTTTACTAAATCCAGATGGTAGTGCTAAACTGGTTAGCAAAGAAGCAATCTCAATGGCAATGGCAACTGCGTCAGACACTATTAGGCTTGTTGTTTTTAATGCTTGCTTTTCAGAGCCTCAAGCCGAGAGTGTTGTTGAACATATTGACTCCGCAATAGGAATGTCAACTTCCATAGGCGATGAAGCGGCATGTGTATTTGCATCTCAGCTATATTCATCCATTGGCTTTGGTCGCTCATTGCAAACTTCGTTTAATCAAGCACTTGCCCAGCTCATGTTGGAAGGTATCCCAGAAGATAGCACCCCAAGGCTTTATGTTAAAGATTCTATGGATGCAAATGATATTACTCTTGTCCAACCAAAGTAACCATCTCAAAGCCCACCGTCAAAAGCGGTGGGCTTGTGTTATTCTTTCTGGGATATTTCCTCGTCCTCGGTCAGATATTCTTCTTCATCCTCCAGGTCGAAATCATCCAGATCAGCGGGAACTTTCTTTCCCTGCTTCGGTTTCAGCACCAGGAAATAGACCGCCGTACCGCCTCCGGCTGCAAGGATCAGCAGCACCGCCAGGATCGCCCCGGTATTGCTTTTCTTTTCGGGTTCCGGATTCTCCGGCTCGGTGGGCTCCGCAGCTTTCTGTTCTGTGCCAACACATTCACTAAGGTTTTTTACGCAGACCGGGCAAGCGGTATTGACCGCTCCGGCCTGGCACTTTTCCGTACAGGTGCAGACAATGGGCGTTTCCGCCTTTTCTCCATCCTCCGTGAGCGCCATGAGATCGGCTTCATCCACCTGGTTCAGAAAATGCACGGTTTCCTCGCCCTCGTCGTCACGGTCGATAATGAGATAGAACACATTGCCGTTCTTCGTTTCCACTGTGATAAACTGCTTGCCACTGGTGGTAGGGCTGCCGATATCGTCGATCAGCGAAAGGTTTCCGTCCGGCGTCAGGGCGGCACCGCCATTCAGACCGCCGCCCAGCATCCCCAGCAGATTTTCCAGCGTTTCCGTGTCCAGAGAGAAAGAACCTTCCCCGGAACCAGCCTCGCCGTCACTTACCGTCATGTAGCCGGAATAAACATAGCCGACCTTTTCCGGCAGGATGACCTTCAGCCAGTCGCCGTCCGTGCCGATCACCTTCACGGTCGTTCCATTGGGAAGCTGGGTGAAGGCGGTGTAGTCCATTCCCGCACCCGTGCGAACATTCAAATTGCCGCCGCCCGTGGTGACAGTACCGATCTGCTCAGAGTCATTTTCGCCGGAACTGAACTGGATACCATCATCGGTGACGGATACTGTGACCTGGCTGCCTGCCAGAGTGGAAAGCAGATCAGAAACATCCCCGGCCGTTTCCTGTTCAGCCACGGGCTCCGTGGTTTCCTCACCGCCGCTGGCAAAGGCGGTGACAGAAAAAGCGGCAGTGCTGAGCACCACCGCCAAAAGAGCCGATACCATTTTTGTCATAAAGTTATGCTTCATCCTCGTATCCCTCCGTTTCCTCATTCTCGGTGTCTCCCTCCTGCAGCATACCTTCCGGCAGGGAGATCATACCGCTGGCATAGGCTTTCAGGAAGGCGGTCAGTTCCTTGTTATCCATCTTCACGGCTTTCACCATGCGGACGATTTCCAGATTTTCTTCCTCCGCAAGCTGGGTCTCCAGCGCACGAAGGCGTTTCTGCTGCTCCGCGATCTTTTCTTTGGTTTTCGCAATGTCATTGCGGATCTTCTGTGTCGTTGCCATAAATCAAATTACCTCCATATCGTTTTTTAGTTGTAGGGCGGTCGCCCGAAAGCGTAAAAGTGGGATTGCCAGTAGCTTGTGTTGATATCTGCATACTGGATGGGGTCGCCGCAATGCAGCATTTTTCCGCCGCCCACATAGATACCCACATGGGAAACGCCCGGTGTATCGTAAGTGCCGACGAAAAAGATCAGGTCGCCGGGTCTTGCGTTGGCAGAGGATACCGGGGTGGAAATATTGTAGAGCCCCTGGGCTCCCAGCCTGCCCGTATTGCAGACGCCGCTTTGCGTCAGCGCCCAGGATACGAAGCCGGAGCAATCAAAAGAAGTGTTCGGATTGCTGCCGCCCCAGACATAAGGATAGCCGATGTACTTCTCCGCCTCGGTAATGAGCGCCGCAAAGGTTTCATCTTCCAGTGCGGAAGGCGGGATATCATAGGTGGTTGGCGGTTTGGTGTACTTGTCTACATAGCCGGAGCCGGGGAACAAATCTTCCCGGTTTCCCAGCGTTGCCATATAGACCGCGTACAAGGAAAGTGTTTCCTCGTCCATGATGTAGACCGGCACATGGGAAAGGTCGAAGTTTTCCAGCTTCACATTGCAAATATAGTAGTTGTATGGTACTTCCACGTCATAGTCGTTTCCTTCGCTGTCTGTCCGTGTCTCCGTCCGATAGCGTACCTCCACTTCCACGGTCTGCGTCAGGATGTACTGCTTTTCAAAGAGCATTTGCAGTTCCTCCTGAACCTCATTGATGGTAAACACCCCTTCATGGAACGCCGTGAGAATGGAGATCAGCACATAAGGGTCATGCTCGATCTCATCCAGATCAAAACGGTATTCGTCATATCCGGGGTGCAGAGCCTCATAGTGGTCCAGCTCATATTGAAGTTCCTGTTCCAGTTCGCAGTAGGCTGCCTCCGCAGCCAGCATATCCGCATCCTCGGAGAGATAAGAAGAAGTAAATACACCGCCCACGCCGGAGCCCGCCATCATGGAACAGGAAGATACCCCGCCAAACAGCAGAGCAACACAGGTACCAATGCCGATCACCAGCAGCACCGCCCGGCTATGGTGCTTGATGTAGAGGAATGTTTCCTTGAATGCGTCCTTTGCTTTCTGCGCCGCACTTTTCGCCGTGGCCGCTGTGTTCTTTGCGGTTTTCTCTGCCTGCCGCAGCTCCTTTGCATAGTTCCGCTTGATCCGCTGTTTCTGCAGAAAGCGGGATACCGGGTTAGAAGCTGCCAATGCAGGATCATCATGCAGTGCCTTTTGGTAAAGGTATTCGGCGTTTGCCTTGACCGAAGCCTGCTCTGCCTTCGCCGCGTCACGCCAGGGCTTTGTGCGGTGATGGTGGACGGCGGCACGGACTTTGCCTTTTCCGTAGGCAAGCCCGCGTTCCGTCAGCACCTCACCCTTGTGTCCAGCCTCAACACCCACATTTTCCTGTTCCACCTCATGCACCTTCGCATGGGCGGCGTGGGCGATCTCATGGACCGGTCGGGAAAGTGGATTGTGCCGCAGGCGTCCGTTGGGGCGTTTCTCCACTTCTTCAAAGTGAAGCTGCGTTTTGCCTTTTCCGGCTGTCTCGTCAAAAACACGCTCGGTACGGAGAACTTTCTTTGTGGGGATAGCGGCCTTTGCCGCGTCCAGCCTGTCCGCCGCACGGTCGGAACGGTCGATGTACTTTCCAAGTGCGGGATCGGCACGTTCTTCCTCGGTGAATTGCAGACGGGAGGACGGGCGCTGCCTTGCAGCAGAACCATCCCGCACCGCCTGGGTATCAGCCTTTTCAGCCTTTCGTGCGCTTTTCTTCTCATGGTGTTCCGCCGCACGCAGGGCAAGATCAGCCGCAGCGCCAGCGGATTCTTCCGAAGAAGCGGACAGTTCCGTTTCCGGCTCCCGGCTGCTGATATGTTCCACCTCTCCCGTGGCAAGGTTTTCCGATACCGCACCGTCACGGGTCATTTTCTGCGTGATCTTATCGGTCGCTTTCAGTTCCCTCATAGGCAGTCACCTTCCTTTCCATAGGGGCAGAAGTCACCGCAGGTGCCATTCTCGATCATGGCGATATAGCGGAAAATGGGATAGGCCTGGGGCGGGCAGACCGCATTTCCCAAAGTTTTCAGCCGCAGTGCCCGGTCATCCATGCGCTCGGTCATGCGGGGGATTCCTTCCGGTTCGGCGGCCCAGAGGATACGTCCGTCCATCCTTTCGGGAAGCCCATGAGCCATTCCACCCAATCCGGGTTCAGTGCTGCCGTTTCGGACACCGGCTGTTCCTGGGAGATGATCTGCGCCGACAGGTTCCCGTCCTTCTTCGCCGGATCGAAGGCTGATGGCTTCAAGGTTGAGCGGAAACCGTCCGACGCCACCGGGGTCAGATAGAATACCGCCGCCGACAGGCTCAGGCTCCAGATCGCCCCGTTTCGGTTCCTCTTGCGGAATATCCCATTGTCCGACAGGAACACATCCAGGCTTGCCGCGTCCCTGGCGGTGTTGTTGTCGGAGGCAAGGGGTGTGGGAAACATCAGCCGCGACGATAAAAGTTCGCTGGCGCTCATGCCATGCGCCGACACCGCAAGCCGGAAATACGAATGGGAGAACAGCGTATCCCGCTTTTGCCAGGTCAAAGATCGTTTTGTCGAGCCCCATATTGATGAAGCCAGCAACATTTTCCCCAAGCACCCAACGGGGCCGCAGCTCGGTAATAACGCGGCACATTTCCGGCCACAGGTAGCGTTCATCCGCAAAGCCCTTCCGTTTTCCGGCGGTGGAGAAGGGCTGACAGGGAAAGCCGCCTGAGATAACGGTAACTGTTTCAAGTCCTGTTTTTTCAAAAAACGCCTCCTTCGTAAAAGTAGTAATATCCCGGAACCTGGGAACATCCGGCCATCGTGCGGAGAGGACGGAGTGCGGAAAATCCGCCCACTCACACTGGCAGACGGTTTCAAACCCGGCAGCCTCCGCCGCCAGGTCCAGACCGCCAATGCCGGAAAACAGGCTCACATG
>QFCE01000034.1_pt1 | contig 48614 bp, 60 predicted proteins | sample 5346091 | NCBI WGS metagenome assembly QFCE01 (sample SAMN09062252, study PRJNA434731) | Human gut metagenome, whole genome shotgun sequencing project. | isolation source: stool timepoint A chromium assembly | host: Homo sapiens | collected 2015 | reverse complement strand
AGCGCCGCCCTGTCACGGCGGAGGTCGTGGGTTCGAACCCCATCCGGGTCGTTTGCAGTTTACTTCTGCAGATGCCGGCGTGGCGGAACTGGCAGACGCACAGGACTTAAAATCCTGCGGGACTTACCTCCCGTACCGGTTCGATCCCGGTCGCCGGCACTTGAAGTTTTTGCAAGTTTGTAGTAGTATTGTTATATAATTTAATATGTGCGCGTAGCTCAGCTGGATAGAGCGTCTGACTACGGATCAGAAGGTCGGGAGTTCGAATCTTCTCGCGCACGTTTAAGATCATTTGGGTTGACCAAATGATCTTTTTTTTATATAATCTGCCTAAGAAAAGGAGATTCTATATGAATAAAGAACAATTTATTGACACACTGAGACGGGCTTTATATGGAAAGATTGATGACTATACACTGCAGGATCATATTCGTTATTACGAAGATTATATCCGGCAGGAAATGGGAAAGGGGCGGACAGAACAGGAAGTATTGCAGGAACTGGGAGATCCAAGACTGCTGGCAAGAACTATCGTGGAGACATCTTCCCTGAAGAATCCGGATACTGTCTATACAGTTGATGAAGAAGGACAGAATTCTTATGGTACATCAGAAGATCGGGTAAAAGTTCATACCTTTACGGGATGGAAGGCAACCCTTCTGATGGTAGTGGTCGTGGCAGCGATTATTTTATTTGTTGTTGCTATCCTTGGACTGGCATTTTATCTGTTGCCGATCATTCTCATAGTCGGGGCAGTGATATGGTTGTTCCGGTGGCTGACCGGATCTGGAAGATTCTGACAGGATGATATTTTCCACAGTCAATGCATAATATGCCATGAGATATCCCATACTACCCCTGTAAACATTTCAATTACAGGAGGTTACAGACATGGCTAATAACAATCGTTCTGCAAACAACGCAAGCAATAGCTCAGAAAATTACAGTAATTACAGCAATAGCAGCAATAGTGGAAGCAGCTCCAGCAAGAACTCGTCCAAATCAAAGAACAGTGCGAAAAACTCTTCTAAGAACGAGAAATCCGACAACAGCAGTTATTAAGACAACATCACAGAAAAGAGGTACAGGCAGTCAGTCCTGTGCCTCTTTTCACGGTGGCAGGAAGAAACGCATATACTGGTTAATAAGGGAAGAAATGGATTGGAGTCAAATATGGAGACTATCTCGGCAAGAGAAATTGACCGCTATATATTTGATAAAAATTATTTACTGGTAGATGTGAGGAATCCATCAGAGTATCGGAAACAGCATATCCGGGGAGCTGTGTGTGTGCCGCGGGAATATTTAATTCAGCGTGTGCGAGGATTTGGAAAGATCATACCGGTGCTCTACTGTGACCGGGGAGGTTTAAGCATGCAGGCGGCTAGAGAATTGGAGGAGCATGGATACCGGGCAATTTCAGTAGTGGGAGGAATACAGGCCTACAATGGAAGGTATCTGGAATCAGACCTGAAGAAAAGATGAGACGGGAATGCATGATCCAAGGCATGAATCGCTTGACATAAGCTATGGAAAGAAGATAAGATACAATGAGTATATTAACATTGCTATACAGGAAGGATAATCAATGAGCAAAATAGAATTAGTGGCGCCCTGTCATTTTGGACTGGAAGCTGTTTTGAAAAAAGAAATCCTGGATCTTGGATATGAAATTGTACGTGTGGAAGACGGAAGAGTGACCTTTGCCGGTGATGAAGATGCCATCTGCAGAGCGAATATTTTTCTGCGGACTGCAGAGCGGATCCTGCTGAAAGTAGGCCAGCTTCATGCAGTTACATTTGACGAATTATTTGAGGGAATCAAAGCGCTTCCTTGGGAGAATTATATTCCGTCAGATGGAAAATTCTGGGTTGCAAAGGCTTCCTCAGTGAAAAGTAAGCTGTTCAGTCCGTCTGATATTCAGTCTATTGTGAAAAAGGCAATCGTGGAGCGTCTGAAAGGGGTATACTCTCTGCAGTGGTTTCCAGAGACTGGTGCAGAGTATCCCATCAGAATTTCCTTTATGAAGGACGAGGCAGTTGTCTGCCTGGATACGACGGGACTGTCTTTACATAAGAGAGGATATCGTACCATGGTCAGCAAGGCACCGATCAAGGAGACGCTGGCAGCAGCTCTTCTGATGCTGACTCCCTGGCATAAAGACCGGATCCTGGTAGATCCTTTCTGCGGAAGCGGCACGTTTCCGATCGAGGCAGCCATGATGGCAGCCAATATTGCACCGGGTATGAATCGTTCCTTTACTGCAGAAAAATGGACAAACTTTGTGGGACGTAAATACTGGTATGGAGCCATTGATGAGGCAAACGATCTGGTAGATGATCAGATCGAGACAGATATTCAGGGATATGATATTGATGGAGATATTATCAAAGCAGCCAGACAGAATGCAAGAGAAGCAGGTGTGGATCATCTGATCCATTTTCAGCAGCGTCCGTTGTCTGAACTGTCTCATCCGAAAAAATATGGATTTATCGTAAGTAATCCACCATATGGAGAACGACTGGAGGAAAAATCTCATCTTCCGGCATTGTATACAGAGATTGGAGATCGTTTTCGCGAACTGGATAGCTGGTCCATGTATCTGATCACCAGTTATGAGGATGCAGAGAAATACATTGGAAAAAAAGCAGACAAGAACCGTAAGATTTACAATGGTATGCTGAAGACCTACTATTATCAGTTCCTTGGACCGAAGCCGCCGAAGATGAACAGACAGGAGAAACAGTAAACTCATGGATAAGATTATATTTGCAACAGGAAATGAAGGAAAAATGAAGGAAGTCCGTATGATTCTGGAAGATCTTGGATTACCGGTATTATCCCTGAAGGATGCGGGGATTACTGCGGATGTGGAAGAAAACGGAACAACCTTCGAGGAAAATGCACAGATCAAGGCAAAGGCGATCATGGAAATGACCGGTGCGCTGGTGCTGGCAGACGATTCTGGTCTGGAAGTGGATGCACTTGATAAGGAGCCTGGAATCTATTCGGCCCGCTATATGGGACATGATACTTCCTACCATATTAAGAATCAGAATATTATCGACCGGCTGGAAGGAAAAGTTGGAGAAGAGCGCAGTGCACGTTTTGTATGCGCGATCGCAGCTGCATTTCCTGATGGAAGAGTGCTGATTACCAGAGGCACCATGGAAGGCCAGATCGGCTATGAAGAAAAAGGGGAAAATGGATTTGGTTATGATCCAATCTTTTATCTGCCGGAATATCAGTGTTACTCAGCAGAATTGTCTCTGGAGGAAAAGAACAAGTTGAGTCACAGAGGAAAAGCCCTGCGTCTTATGAAAGAGAGATTACATGAAAGTTTTAATTGTCAGTGATACCCATGGAAGGGAAGATAATCTGGAAAAAGTACTGGAAAAAGAATCGCCTATCGATGCTATGGTTCATCTGGGAGATGTGGAAGGCTCAGAAGATTATATTCGGATCCTGACAGATGCTCCAGTCTATATGGTAGCTGGAAATAATGATTTTTATACGGATCTTCCAGGTCAGGCAGTGATTGATCTGGATGGATACCGGGCGTTTATTACTCACGGGCATGGTTATCATGTAAGCTACAGTCCGAATCGCCTGGTGGCAGAGGCACTGCACCGGAATGCACAGATTGCCATGTATGGTCATACTCATGTGCCTCATCTGGAACAGATAGAAGGTGTGATCGTTCTGAATCCAGGAAGCTTAAGCTATCCCAGACAGGCGGGGCGGGAGCCGAGTTATATCATTATGGAGACAACACCAGATAAGCAGGTTCATTTTGATATTCGCTATCTGAGAAAATGATATCAGAGCGGTCTGAAAAGGCATCTAAAAATAATTTGAAAAAAATGAAAAAAGTTGTTGACATTTAGCGAGTCGTCCTCTATAATAAACGAGTGTCCAAACGAGGACGACAGAGATGCAAGACGGGGTGTGGCTCAGTTTGGCTAGAGCGCCTGGTTTGGGACCAGGAGGCCGCAGGTTCGAATCCTGTCACCCCGATTGGGAAAATAAAATATGCGGGTGTAGTTCAATGGTAGAACACTAGCCTTCCAAGCTAGATACGTGGGTTCGATTCCCATCACCCGCTCTACCGGAAATAATTTTCCGGAGCGTGTGTCCGTAGCTCAGCTGGATAGAGCAACGGCCTTCTAAGCCGTGGGTCGGGGGTTCGAATCCCTTCGGGCACATTGAACAGTGACACGCTGTTTGTTATATGGTGGGTATAGCGCAGTTGGTTAGCGCGCCAGATTGTGGCTCTGGAGGCCTAGGGTTCGAATCCCTATATCCACCCTGAATCAAAGATAATGGGCTATCGCCAAGCGGCTAAGGCACAGGACTTTGACTCCTGCATTTCGCTGGTTCGAATCCAGCTAGCCCAGCTAGGGCACAACAAAAGAATATGGGGTATTAGCTCAGTCGGTAGAGCACTTGACTTTTAATCAAGTTGTCCGGGGTTCGAATCCCCGATGCCTCATTAAAAGGAATCCTTGAATACAAGGGTTCCTTTTTTCTGCACAAAGAAAATCCCCGAAAACCATAGTTTTTTCGACAGAATGCGACTGCTTTAGACTTTTTGTTTGCAAAAAAGACAAAAATATAAAAAAATTTATTTGTTTTGCCAATGTACAAGAAAAGAGTCAGCTTTTATAATAGGGAACAAGAAATGAGAACGATACCACGTAAGTCTCTTCCCATTTCCTAATTAAATAGTTATGGATGGTATTGCACCCCCCTAATCCCCCTTAATGAATAAACCCTCCCTTTTTGATTATTCGATAAACGCAGTATCATCAATAAAAAACTTGTTACAGAAGAACCAGAGGTCCCCCGCCTCTGGTTCTTCTGTATCTTACGGAACTGGTTCCTTTTATAGCGGCTAAGAATCATATTCAATACTTTACATAAATTTTACATAAATATGCATTTGGACTTTACATATAGGTAATAAGATGTTATCAGTTATAGTAGATGAAGTCTGGAGAGGGGTCAGAAAAAATGGCATTGACCACGTAAGTCTCTTCCCATTTCCTAATTAAATAGTTATGGATGGTATTGCACCCCCCTAATCCCCCTTAATGAATAAACCCTCCCTTTTTGATTATTCGATAAACGCAGTATCATCAATAAAAAACTTGTTACAGAAGAACCAGAGGTCCCCCGCCTCTGGTTCTTCTGTATCTTACGGAACTGGTTCCTTTTATAGCGGCTAAGAATCATATTCAATACTTTACATAAATTTTACATAAATATGCATTTGGACTTTACATATAGGTAATAAGATGTTATCAGTTATAGTAGATGAAGTCTGGAGAGGGGTCAGAAAAAATGGCATTGATTTATATTGTAGAGGATGATCAGAACATACGAGAGATCGAGAGCTTTGCACTGAAGAACAGTGGTTATCAGGTGCAGGGGTTTGAGTGTGCGAAGGATTTTTATCATCAGCTGGCAGAGAAGACGCCAGATTGTATTTTACTGGATATCATGCTGCCGGATGAAGATGGATTGGAGATAGTAAGAAAGCTTCGCGCCATTCCGGATACGAAGAAGGTGCCGGTTATGATGGTGACAGCGAAGACTACAGAGATCGACAAAGTAAAAGGATTGGATATCGGCGCAGATGATTACATTACGAAACCGTTTGGTGTAATGGAACTGATCTCCCGTGTGAAAGCATTGCTCCGCCGGAGCATGAATACTGAAGAAGAAAAATTCCTGTCAGCCGGGGATATTTTCCTGGATGGTGAGAAGCATATGGTCTATGTGAATGATGAACCATGTGAACTGACTTTTAAGGAGTATGAACTTCTGAAACTGCTGATTCAGAATCAGGGAATTGTTATGTCCAGGGATGTGATCATGGAACGGATCTGGGGCATAAATTTTGAAGGGGAGTCCAGAACATTAGATGTGCATATTAAGACGCTTAGACAGAAACTCAAGAGTGCCGGTGCATTGATCAAAACAGTCCGGAACGTGGGGTATATTATAGAATGAAACAGAAAATCCACAGAGAATTTATTCTGGTCGCATTGACGACTATATTGCTGACAACGGTGGTCGTGACAGCAGTATTCTATAGTTTTTTCAAAAAAGAGGTCATGGAAGAACTGTCCACCTGCGCAGAGGTTCTGAGCAGCACAGGTGTTTTTGAAGGAGCAAATGAGACGGATGCAGAACAGATCAGTGCCAGGCTGGGACTGGAACCGGTGAGAATCTCACTCATTAATGCAGACGGCACCGTGCTGTATGATGGAAACGTAAATATTGGTGGTCTGGATAACCATGGAAACCGGCCAGAAGTGCAGCAGGCACTGACGGAAGGTGTGGGGCAGTCTGTGCGAAGATCAGATACTATGGGACAGAGTGCGTTCTATTATGCGCTTCGTCTGGATGATGGGATGGTGCTGCGTGTGGCAAAGGAGACATCCAGTATCTGGAGACTGTTTGCCAGTGCCCTTCCGGTTGTAACGGCAGCAGCGATACTGATCTTTATATTCTGCTTCGGGCTGTCTGCCAGAGCAACAAAAAGTCTGATGAAACCGATTGAAGAATTATCGCATCACCTGGACGAATACGAGGAGATTCCTGTCTATAAGGAAATGCTTCCCTTTGTGAAAACGATTCAGAAGCAGCACGAGGACATTATGAAAAATGCCCGCATGCGACAAGAGTTTACGGCAAATGTGTCGCATGAACTGAAGACTCCTCTGACATCGATCTCTGGTTATGCAGAGTTGATCGAACATCATATGGCATCCCCGGAGGATGTACCACGGTTTGCAGGGGAGATCCATCGCAATGCTACGCGGCTTTTAAACATGATTAATGATATCATCAAGCTGTCAGAGCTGGATGCAACGGAAAACAGCACACGGCCCATGGACAGCGTGCCGCTCTATGTCCTGGCGGAAAACTGCGTGGACATGCTTCAGCTTCATGCAGAGAAACATCAGGTGACGTTGGATATGGAAGGTGAACCGTGCAACATCCTTGGAAATAAAGAGATGATCGAGGAGACGTTGTATAATCTATGTGACAATGCAATCCGATATAATAATCCGGGAGGAACGGTTCATGTGACAGTGCGGCCCCAGGGAGATAAAGTCCTCTTGAAAGTGGCTGATACAGGGATCGGTATTCCGAAAGAACACCAGAAGCGGATTTTTGAACGTTTTTACCGGGTGGATAAGAGTCGTTCCAAGGCAACAGGTGGAACAGGTCTCGGTCTGGCAATCGTTAAGCATATTGTGACACAGCATGGCGCTGAACTGAATCTGGAAAGTGAGCCTGGAAAAGGAACAACCATAACGATCCTCTTTGAAAATGCGGAGAAATCTGTTACAATGTAGCAGAACCTGCTGGTGTTTGTTCCGAGGGAGCAGCAGGTGAAGGCTGCAAGGAGGAAAAAATCTATGGAATATGTGCATCAGGCACAGTATTATGAGACGGATCAGATGGGAATCATACATCATTCTAATTATATCCGCTGGATGGAAGAAGCGCGGATCGCATACATGGATGAGATGGATTTTCCCTATAAAAAAGTGGAAGCAGCAGGAATCATCAGTCCGGTGCTGTTCGTGAATTGTGAATATAAATCCATGACGCATTTTGGGGATCGAGTTGCTATTGAAGTGAAACTGGCATCCTTCAAGGGTGTGAAATATGAGATCGCTTATACAATGAGAGATCTGGAGAGCAGAGAAGTTCGTGCGGTGGCCATTTCCGGTCATTGCTTTCTGAAAAAGGACGGGCGTCCTGCAAATATTAAAAAAGAACTTCCATTATTATATGAAACCATGCAGAAGGAAGTTTCCGGAAAGGCATAAGATTATGGAAGGAAAAAGACAGTACCTGTTGGATGGACTCCGGGGACTGACGCTGATCAGCATGATCCTTTATCATGGCATGTTTGATCTGTTGGAGATCTATGGGGTACATGTGAGCTGGTTCTGGAGATTACCGGGAATTATATGGCAGCAGAGTATCTGCTGGAGCTTTATTATTCTGTCGGGGTTCTGTTGGAATTTAAGCCGGAATCCTGTGAAGAACGGACTGGTGGTGTCAGCAGGTGGTCTGTTGGTAAGTGCGGTGACTTGGATTTTTATGCCGGAGGAACGAATTACATTTGGAATTCTGACATTTCTGGGAAGTGCCATGCTCCTGCTGGTGTTGTTGAAGCCGTTGCTTGAACACATCCCATCGGTACTGGGGTTCCTTGGAAATGCAGTGTTGTTCTTTCTTACAAGAGATGTTAATGCCGGGTATTGGGGAACGGAGGCATTTCACCTGGGAGAAGTCCCTAAGAACTGGTATCAGGGATGGATCGGTACATTTTTAGGCTTCCCACCGGAAGATTTCTTCTCAGGAGATTACTTTTCTCTGGTGCCGTGGATGTTTCTGTATTTGTTCGGATATTTTTTATATGATATCGTAATTGAGAAAAAGAGCTTTCAAAAGCTTATGGAAGTGAGAATAAAGCCGCTGGAATGGATTGGGAGGCGCAGCCTGCTGATCTATCTTCTGCATCAGCCTGTTGTACTGCTGGGGCTGGAAGCATTCTGGTGCGTGAAAGATATGTTGTTTAAAGGATATGGGATATAGAATTAGATAAGAAAGGTTTTGGATTATGTTTATTGCAAATGAGTGGAAAGATTATGAGGTCATCGACTGTTCCGCAGGAGAGAAGCTGGAACGCTGGGGAGATTATCTGCTGGTTCGTCCGGATCCGCAGGTGATCTGGGATACCAAGAAGGAGCACAGAGGCTGGAAAAAGATGAACGGCCATTATCACAGAAGCGCAAAAGGTGGTGGGGAGTGGGAGTTCTTTGACCTGCCTCAGCAGTGGAGCATTGATTATGAACTTCCTTCTGGAAAGAAGCTCACATTCAATCTGAAGCCCTTTAGCTTTAAACATACGGGTCTGTTCCCGGAACAGGCAGCTAACTGGTCCTGGTTCTCTGAGAAGATCAGAAATGCAGGACGGCCGATCAAAGTGCTGAACCTGTTCGCTTATACCGGCGGCGCAACACTGGCTGCAGCAGCTGCTGGAGCTTCTGTGACGCATGTGGATGCTTCTAAGGGAATGGTAGCATGGGCAAAAGAAAACGCAAGAAGCTCAGGGCTTGAAGATGCACCGATCCGCTGGCTGGTGGATGACTGTCAGAAATTCGTAGAGCGCGAGATCCGCCGTGGAAATCATTATGATGCGATCATCATGGACCCGCCTTCCTATGGAAGAGGACCAAAGGGTGAGATCTGGAAGATCGAAGATGCAATTCATCCGCTGGTGAAGCTGTGCGCACAGCTCCTTAGTGATGATCCTCTGTTCTTCCTGATCAATTCTTATACGACAGGTCTTCAGCCGGCGGTATTATCTTATTTGCTTGGAACAGAGCTGAAAAGATTCGGTGGACATGTGGATTCGCAGGAAGTCGGTCTTCCGGTGACTGAAAGCGGACTGGTATTGCCCTGCGGTGCAAGCGGACGTTGGGAGGCTTAACATGGGATATTTAATAGCAGAGACAACACGCGAGGAACGGGAGAAGATCGTTGCAGAATCTCTTGGAAATATAGAAGCAAACTGTGATGGATGCATGTCAGGACTTGCAGAGATGTACCAGGACTATATTGACGGAAAGAAAGAGCTCCGCGAGATCAATATGGAATTCAATGCCAGATATATAAAGGAAGATATCCGACAGGAAAGAACCGGTTGCTTCTATAGATAATAAGAAGCGGATGTGTATATTGTAGATGCACTGTGAGCGGAAGATACCTTGCCTGCCGGGAGCAGGGGGATATAGGGACGTTCTAAGTCATACGAGCCCTATATCCCCCTGATTTCGGCACTGCAAAGAGTCATTTTTGGTCATGTGCAATATATACAAAAACAGCCTGTAAACTTCGTAAATATTCATGAAAAAAATTCTATCATAAATTTCAAAAAAGTCTTGCCAAATCGAGCTTTTTCCTATATACTAATTCATGTTGTGACATTGATAGCGATGAAGCGTGAGGTTGCCACGCATATGCGTGGGTTTTCCGTGGAGCGAATGTCAAGTTAGCAAACTGGCGACAAGTCACTGTACAAGTAAAGAAATCCTTTTAAGATAAAGGGAACGAAGTGTGAGATCCTCCGGGACACACACGGGAAAGTGTACAGTCACCGCTTGTCGTACTGGTAGTCTAAAGTACGAATAAGGAGGCGACTTTTTTTATGGCAAGTCAAGTAATGAGAATCACAATGAAAGCATATGATCATCAGCTGATCGATGCATCCGCAAAAAAAATCATCGAAACGGTGAAGAAAACTGGATCTAAGGTAAGCGGACCGGTGCCGATGCCGACGAAGAAAGAGGTAGTTACCATCCTTCGCGCAGTGCACAAATATAAAGATTCCAGAGAGCAGTTCGAACAGAGAACTCACAAGAGACTGATTGATATCATCGCACCGACGCAGAAGACTGTTGACGCTCTGTCACGTCTTGAGATGCCTGCTGGTGTGTATGTTGATATTAAAATGAAAAACAAATAATTCCTGCGGCTAGAATGAACGCTTCGGCGTTCCGCTGTAGAGAGAACAGGAGGAAACAAGAATGAAGAAAGCTATCTTAGCTACAAAAGTCGGAATGACTCAGATCTTCAACGAAGACGGTGTGCTTACACCGGTTACCGTACTTCAGGCTGGCCCGTGTGTAGTAACACAGGTTAAGACTGTTGAGAACGACGGTTACAACGCTGTTCAGGTTGGATTCGTTGATACCAGAGAAAAACTGGTGAACAAACCGCAGAAAGGCCACTTTGACAAAGCAGGCGTTGCTTACAAGAAATTTGTCAGAGAGCTGAAATTAGAGAATGCTGCAGAGTATGCTCTTGCACAGGAGATCAAAGCTGACATCTTCGCTGCTGGCGATAAGATCGATGCAACAGCAGTTTCCAAAGGAAAAGGATTCCAGGGTGCAATCAAGAGACTTGGTCAGCACAGAGGACCGATGGCTCACGGTTCTAAATTCCATCGTCATCAGGGTTCCAACGGTGCTTGCTCCGATCCGAGTAAAGTATTCAAAGGAAAAGGAATGCCTGGACATATGGGATCCAAACAGATCACTATCCAGAATCTGGAAGTAGTTCGTGTTGATGCAGAGAACAACTTACTGTTGGTAAAAGGTGCGGTACCAGGACCCAAGAAAGCCTTAGTTACCATCAAAGAAACCGTTAAATCCGGTAAATAAGGTTTGAGGGAAAGGAGGAACACATAAATGGCAAACGTATCTGTTTATAATATGGAAGGCAAAGAAGTAGACAAGATCGAGTTAAGCGATGCAGTGTTTGGTGTTGAAGTAAACGAGCATCTGGTACACATGGCAGTCGTTGCTCAGCTTGCAAATAAAAGACAGGGAACTCAGAAAGCAAAGACACGTTCTGAGGTTTCTGGCGGCGGAAGAAAACCGTGGAGACAGAAAGGAACCGGACATGCTCGTCAGGGTTCAACAAGAGCTCCGCAGTGGACTGGCGGCGGCGTAGTATTCGCTCCGACTCCGAGAGATTACACCATCCGTCTGAACAAGAAAGAAAAGAGACTGGCTCTGAAATCTGTTCTGACCAACTGTGTAAATGAAAATAAATTTATCGTTCTTGACGAGCTGAAGTTCGACGAGATCAAAACTAAGAAGATGCAGGCAGTTCTGGATGCACTGAACGTATCCAAGGCACTGATCGTTCTCAATGAGAATGATGCAAATGTCGTTAAATCTGCCAGAAACATTGCTAATGTTCAGACGGCTCTGACCAACACCATCAATGTGTATGACATTCTGAAATACAACACTGTTGTTGTTACAAAGGCAGCTGTCGCAACCATCGAGGAGGTATATGCATAATGGCTGATATCAAATACTATGATGTAATCCTCAAACCGGTCATCACCGAGAAGAGCATGGCTGCTATGGGAGAGAAAAAATATACATTCCTTGTACATGTGGACGCAACCAAGTCCCAGGTTAAGGAAGCAGTTGAGAAAATGTTTGCAGGGGCAAAAGTAAAATCTGTAAACACCATGAACTGTGATGGAAAAAATAAAAGACGTGGCATGGTTACCGGTAAAACCGCTAAAACCAAAAAAGCTATCGTTCAGCTGACTGCAGACAGCAAAGACATCGAGATCTTTGAGGGACTGTAAGTAACAGCTTATAAAAACTATGTGCATACGAGCACGACAATATCGTAGACATCGAAAGGAGATAAAGTAATGGGAATCAAAACATACCGCCCATATACACCTTCCAGAAGAAATATGTCCGGTTACGATTTCGCGGAGATCACCAAGAACGCTCCGGAGAAATCACTGGTTGTTTCTCTTAAGAAGAACGCTGGACGTAATGCTCAGGGTAAAATCACTGTAAGACACCGCGGAGGCGGATCCAGAAGAAAATATAGAATCATCGACTTCAAGAGAAGAAAAGATGGAATCCCGGCAACTGTTGTTGGTATCGAGTACGATCCGAACAGAACTGCTAACATTGCACTGATCTGCTACGCAGATGGTGAGAAAGCTTACATCCTTGCTCCGCAGGGACTGAAAGTTGGAATGGTAATCATGAATGGACCGGAGGCAGAGGTTCATACCGGTAACTGCCTGCCGCTGGAGAATATTCCGGTTGGTACTATGGTTCATAACATTGAGTTATATGCAGGCAAGGGCGGCCAGCTGGTTCGTTCTGCAGGCAACAGCGCACAGCTGATGGCTAAAGAGGGCAAATATGCAACTCTGAGAATGCCGTCTGGTGAAATGAGAATGGTACCGATTAACTGCCGCGCCACTGTTGGTGTTGTAGGAAACGGCGAGCACAACCTGATCAACATTGGTAAAGCAGGTCGTAAACGTCACATGGGTATCAGACCTACTGTCCGTGGTTCTGTAATGAATCCGAACGATCATCCGCATGGTGGTGGAGAAGGAAAGACTGGTATCGGTCGTCCGGGTCCGTGCACACCTTGGGGTAAACCGGCACTTGGTCTGAAGACAAGAAAGAAGAACAAGAAGTCCAACAAGCTGATCGTTAGAAGAAGAGACGGCAGAACTTTTAAATAAGGAATAGGAGGTTTCACTAATGGCTCGTTCATTAAAAAAAGGACCATTTGCAGATGCAAGCTTACTGAAAAAAGTAGATGCGATGAACGCAAGCGGAAGCAAGGCTGTGATCAAGACCTGGTCTCGCCGTTCCACCATTTTCCCGCAGATGGTTTCCCATACAATTGCAGTTCATGATGGAAGAAAACATGTGCCGGTATACGTTACCGAGGATATGGTAGGACACAAACTCGGAGAGTTCGTTCCGACCAGAACCTACAGAGGACATGGCAAAGACGAGAAGAAGTCCAGACGTTAGTCGCTAAAATTTGGAAGGAGGTTTCATCTAATGGCAAAAGGATCCAGAAGTCAGATTAAAAGAGAAAGAAATGCCCAGAAGGATACCAGACCGTCAGCTAAGTTATCTTACGCTCGCGTTTCTGTCCAGAAGGCATGCTTCGTATTAGATGCCATCAGAGGTAAAGATGTACAGACAGCACTCGGAATCGTAACCTACAATCCGAGATACGCTTCTACATTAATAGAGAAATTATTAAAATCCGCTATCGCGAATGCGGAGAACAACAACGGAATGCACGCTGACACTCTTTATGTTGCAGAATGCTATGCAGATAAAGGACCGACCATGAAGAGAATCAGACCGAGAGCACAGGGCCGCGCTTATCGTATTGAAAAACGTATGAGCCACATCACCATCGTGCTGGATGAGAAGAAATAAGGAGGAACATCATGGGACAGAAAGTTAATCCGCACGGCCTCAGAGTCGGCGTAATTAAAGACTGGGACTCCAAGTGGTATGCTGAAGGCGACTTCGCAGACTGCCTGGTAGAAGATTATCAGATCAGAAAGTTCCTGAAGAAGAAACTGTACAGCGCAGGAGTTTCCAAGATTGAAATTGAGAGAACCTCCGATCGCGTTAAGATCATCATCTCCACTGCTAAACCGGGTATGATCATCGGTAAAGGTGGATCTGAGATTGAGAAAGTAAGAGCAGAGCTCCAGAAAATGACTACCAAAAAAGTAGTTGTAGATATCAAAGAAATCAAAAAAGTTGACAGAGAAGCACAGCTGGTAGCTGAGAACATCGCTCAGCAGCTGGAGAACCGTATCACATTCCGCCGTGCAATGAAATCCTGCATGGGACGTGCAATGAAGAGCGGTGCAAAGGGAATCAAAGCTTGCTGTTCCGGACGTCTGGGCGGAGCTGATATGGCTCGTACCGAGACCTACTCCGAGGGTACGATTCCGCTTCATACACTGAGAGCAGATATTGACTATGGATTCGCTGAGGCAGACACCACCTACGGTAAGATCGGTGTTAAGGTTTGGGTCTACAAAGGCGAGGTTCTTCCCAAGAAGGCAGCAAAGGAAGGGAGCGATAAATAATGTTAATGCCAAAAAGAGTAAAGCGCCGTAAACAGTTCCGCGGTACTATGACCGGTAAGGCGCTCAGAGGTAATAAGATTACAAACGGTGAATATGGTATCGTTGCTCTTGAGCCGGCTTGGATCAAATCCAACCAGATCGAGGCAGCCCGTGTAGCTATGACCCGTTACATCAAACGTGGTGGTAAAGTTTGGATTAAGATTTTCCCGGATAAACCGGTAACCAACAAACCGGCTGAGACCCGTATGGGTTCTGGTAAAGGAACTCTGGAGTACTGGGTAGCAGTAGTTAAACCGGGACGCGTAATGTTCGAAATCTCTGGCGTATCTGAGGAGATCGCTAAAGAAGCATTACGTCTCGCTACCCATAAGTTACCCTGCAAATGCAAAGTCGTTTCTCGTGCAGACTTAGAAGGCGGTGATAACAGTGAAAATGAATAAGTATGTAGAAGATTTGAAAGCAAAATCGGCTGCTGAGTTAAATACTGAATTAGTAGCTGCGAAAAAGGAACTTTTCAACCTGAGATTCCAGAACGCAACCAACCAGCTCGATAACACAGCAAGAATCAGAGAGGTTCGTAAGAACATTGCCCGGATTCAGACTGTTATCGCACAGAAGAACGCGTAAGTTTCGGAAGCTTCAGTTTGAGAAAGGAGAATAATCGTGGAAAGAAATCTTAGAAAAACCCGTATCGGTAAAGTGGTAAGTGACAAGATGGATAAAACTATCGTAGTTGCAGTAGAGAACCATGTAAAACATCCGCTCTACGGAAAGATCGTTAAAAAGACCTATAAATTAAAAGCACACGATGAGAATAACGAGTGCGGAATCGGTGATACCGTAAAAGTTATGGAGACCAGACCGCTGTCTAAGGACAAGAGATGGAGACTGGTTAGCATTGTTGAAAAAGCCAGATAAGGAGGATGTAGAAATTGGTACAGCAGGAAACAAGACTCAAAGTTGCTGATAACACCGGTGCAAAAGAATTGCTCTGCATCCGCGTTATGGGCGGCTCTACAAGAAGATATGCAAACATCGGCGATGTAATCGTTGCCAGCGTTAAAGATGCAACACCCGGCGGAGTTGTAAAGAAGGGTGATGTAGTTAAAGCAGTTGTGGTTCGTACCGTAAAAGGTGCTCGCCGCAAAGACGGTTCTTATATCAAATTTGATGAGAACGCAGCAGTAATCATCAAAGAGGATAAGAACCCGAGAGGAACCCGTATCTTTGGACCAGTAGCTAGAGAGCTTCGTGAGAAACAGTTCATGAAGATCGTATCCCTTGCTCCGGAAGTATTATAGGAGGTATCGGAATGGCTACTATGAAAATTAAAAAAGGCGATACCGTAAAAGTTATTGCTGGTGCTGATAAAGGTACCGAGGGAAAAGTTATCGCAGTAAACCACAAGAACAACACTGTCCTGGTTGAAGGCGTAAACATGATCACAAAACACACGAAACCGTCAGCTCAGAATCAGCAGGGCGGAATCGTTCATCAGGAAGGACCGATCAGCGCTTCTAACGTAATGTTCGTAAGCGAAGGAAAAGTTTCCCGTATCGGTTACAAGATGGATGGAGACAAGAAAGTCCGCGTTGCTAAGGCAACCGGTAAAGTTATCGACTAATATTTGAAGAGAGGAGGTCTGGAGAAGTTGAGTAGACTCAGTGAGCAGTACAAAAATGAGATCGTAGATGCTATGATCAAAAAATTTGGATATAAAAACATTATGGAAGTGCCGAAGCTTGACAAAGTTGTTATCAACATGGGTGTCGGCGAGGCAAAAGAGAATGCTAAAGTTCTGGATTCTGCAGTGAAAGATCTGGAGACCATCGCTGGACAGAAAGTAGTTCTTACCAGAGCAAAGAACTCCGTTGCAAACTTCAAAATCCGTGAGGGTATGCCGATCGGTTGTAAAGTAACCCTTCGTGGTGAGAAAATGTACGAGTTCGTAGATCGTCTGGTAAACCTGGCACTCCCGCGTGTGCGTGACTTCCGTGGTGTAAACCCGAACGCATTTGACGGTAGAGGAAACTACGCACTTGGAATTAAAGAGCAGTTGATCTTCCCGGAAATTGAATATGATAAAGTGGACAAAGTAAGAGGTATGGATATCATCTTCGTTACTACCGCTAAGACTGATGAGGAAGCTCGTCATCTGTTAAGCTTATTCAATATGCCATTCGCAAGATAGGAGGGAATTTCATGGCTAAGACATCGATGAAAATCAAACAGCAGCGTAAACAGAAATTCTCTACCAGAGAATATAGCCGCTGCAGAATCTGTGGCCGTCCGCATGCATATTTAAGAAAATACGGAATCTGCAGAATTTGTTTCCGTGAGCTGGCTTATGCAGGCCAGATCCCGGGCGTGAAGAAAGCAAGCTGGTAAGGAAGGAGGCTATATAAAATGACAACGAATGATCCGATCGCAGATATGCTTACAAGAATTCGTAACGCAAACACTGCAAAGCATGATACAGTAGATGTACCGGCATCCAAGATGAAAATTGCTATCGCAAACATCCTGGTTGACGAAGGTTATATTGCAAAATATGATCTGGTAGACAATGGCAACTTCAAAGATATTCATATGACTCTGAAGTATGGCAAAGATAAGAATGACAAGATCATCGCTGGTCTGAAGCGCATTTCCAAACCGGGTCTGCGTGTATATGCTAGCAAAGAGAACATGCCGAAAGTACTTGGTGGACTGGGAATCGCTATTGTTTCCACCAACAAAGGTGTTATGACCGACAAGAAGGCAAGAGAACTTAACGTAGGTGGAGAGGTTCTTGCATTCGTTTGGTAGTACGAAAGTACTTCATTAGAAACTCACTGAAAACAGAAGGAGCCCAGGTGCTCCTTCCGAAAATCTAAGTAAGGAGGATTTTATTATGTCCCGTATCGGAAGATTACCGGTAGCAATCCCGGAAGGTGTAACAGTAACTGTTGCCGAGGGAAACAAAGTGACTGTAAAAGGTCCGAAGGGAACTCTTGAGAGAGTACTTCCCGCAGAAATGAGCATTAAAGTTGAGGATGGCCATGTAGTAGTGACCAGACCGAACGATCTGAAAAAAATGAAATCTTTACACGGTTTGACAAGAACCCTGATTTCCAACATGGTAACTGGTGTACACACTGGTTATGAGAAAGTGCTGGAAGTAAACGGTGTCGGCTATCGTTGTTCCAAATCCGGCAACAAGCTGACTCTGAACCTGGGTTATTCCCATCCGGTTGAGATGACTGATCCGGAAGGTCTTGAGGCTGTTGTAGATGGCAACAAGATCACCGTAAAAGGAATCGACAAGGAGAAGGTTGGACAGTATGCAGCCGAGATCCGTGACAAGAGAAGACCTGAGCCGTATAAGGGCAAGGGAATCAAGTATGAGACCGAAGTCATCAGACGTAAAGTTGGTAAGACCGGTAAGAAATAAATAAGGAGAGTGTAAAGATGGTTAGTAAGAAATCAAGAAGCGAAGTTCGCGCTAAGAAACATTACAGATTGCGTAACCATATCAGCGGAACTGCAGAGAGACCGCGTCTGGCAGTGTTCAGAAGCAACAATCATATGTATGCTCAGATCATTGATGACACTGTAGGAAACACTCTGGTATCTGCTTCCACCCTTCAGAAGGATGTGAAAGCTGAGCTGGAGAAAACCAACAACGTGGATGCAGCAGCATACCTGGGTAAGGTAATTGCAGAGAAAGCTCTGGAAAAAGGAATCAAAGAGGTTGTATTTGACCGTGGAGGATTCATTTATCAGGGTAAGATCGCAGCTCTGGCTGAGGCAGCTCGCGAAGCAGGATTGGAATTCTAGGAAAGGAAGGAAAGACACATGAGACATGAAATCATTGATGCAAGTCAGTTAGAATTAACTGATAAAGTTGTGTCCATCAAACGTGTAACCAAGGTCACCAAAGGTGGCAACACCATGCGTTTTACTGCTCTTGTGGTAGTTGGCGACATGAATGGCCATGTAGGTGTTGGTCTTGGAAAAGCAAAAGAAATCCCGGAAGCAATCCGTAAGGGCAAAGAGGACGCAACCAAGAAGCTGGTAACCGTTGTTAGAGACGAAAACAATAGTATCCCGCACGATAACCTGGGCAAATTCGGAAGTGCTTCCGTACTGCTCAAGAAATCCCCGGAAGGTACCGGTATCATCGCCGGAGGCCCGGCTCGTGCCGTTGTAGAGCTTGCTGGAATCAAAAATATCCGTACCAAGTCTCTGGGCTCCAACAATAAGCAGAACGTTGTACTTGCAACGATCGCAGGCCTTGCAGGTCTGGTTTCCCCGGAAGATGTTGCTAAGAAACGTGGCAAATCCGTGGATGAGATCATGGCGTAAGGAGGAGAACGAACATGGCAGAGAAATTAAAAATCACGTTGGTGAAATCTCCGATCGGAGCGATCCCGAAGCAGAAAGCTACTGTTGAGGCGCTCGGACTGAAAAAGCTTAACAAAACTGTTGAAATGCCGGACAACGAAGCAGTTCGTGGTATGATCTGGCACGTAAGACATTTAGTAAAAGTAGAAGAAATCTAATTATATACAGGTAAGGAGGTGCCACAATGGACTTATCGAATTTACAGTACGCTGAGGGCTCCAAGCAGAGCGACAACTTCAGAAGAGGCCGTGGACACGGTTCAGGAAACGGTAAGACTGCTGGTAAAGGCCACAAAGGTCAGAAAGCTCGTTCCGGAGCTCCGAGACCGGGCTTCGAGGGTGGTCAGATGCCGTTATACAGAAGACTTCCGAAGAGAGGATTCACAAATCGTAACAGCAAAGAGATCGTTGCGATCAATCTGAGTGCTCTGGAAAGATTCGAGAATGACAGCGTAGTTTCTATTGAGACTCTGATCGCTGCAGGCGTTGTTAAGAACCCGAAGGATGGCGTTAAAGTTCTGGGATGCGGCGAGCTGACCAAGAAACTGACTGTTCAGGCAAATGCATTTTCCGCAAGTGCAGCTGCTAAAATTGAAGCGCTGGGTGGAAAAGCCGAGGTGATCTAATGTTTAAAACATTACGGAATGCACTGAAAATCGAGGATATTCGAAAGAAACTGATCTTTACATTTTTGATGCTGGTCGTTGTTCGATTCGGTTCTCAGCTTCCTATTCCGGGTGCTAACAGAGATTATTTCCAGGCATGGTTTGCGCAGCAGACCGGTGATGCGTTCAATTTCTTTGACGCATTTACCGGTGGCTCGTTCACCAGTATGTCATTATTTGCTCTGGGCATTACCCCTTACATCACTTCCTCCATTATCGTTCAGCTTCTGACGATTGCAATCCCGAAGCTGGAAGAGATGCAGAAAGATGGTGAGGACGGAAGAAAGAAGATTCAGACCATATCCCGTTATCTGACTGTTGCGCTTGCTCTGATCGAGAGTATTGCAATGACAGTTGGATTCGGCAGCAGAGGACTTCTTGCAGCCAATACGATCCCGAATAAGATCGTGGTTATTGCAGCTATGACTGCTGGAAGTGCATTTTTGATGTGGATCGGTGAAGAGATTACAGAGCATGGTGTTGGAAATGGTATTTCCATCGTACTTTTAATCAACATTGTATCCAGAATTCCGGACGACTTCGTGACACTGTTTGATCAGTTCATGAAGGGTCAGACGATTCTGAATGCGGTTGTTGCAGCAGTTGTTATCATAGCAGTTGTTTTGGTGACGGTTGTATTCGTTATTTTCCTGCAGGATGGCGAACGGAGAATTCCGGTGCAGTATGCAAAGAAAATGCAGGGACGCAAGATGGTGGGCGGACAGTCCACAAACATTCCGTTAAAGGTTAATACTGCCGGAGTTATCCCGGTAATCTTTGCGTCATCGCTGATGAGTTTCCCGAATGTGATCGCATCACTTCTTGGAAAAACAGGCGGAACCGGAATCGGATCCAAGATTATGACGGGTTTGAGCCAGTCCAGCTGGTGTGACCCCAGCAGACCGATTTATTCACTTGGTCTGGTGCTGTACATTGTGCTTGTCGTATTCTTTGCGTATTTTTATACGTCGATCACGTTTAACCCGATTGAGATTTCCAATAATATGAAACGCCAGGGTGGCTTCATTCCAGGAATTCGACCGGGTAAGCCTACCACAGAATATCTTAGCAGGATTCTGAACTACATCGTATTTATCGGTGCAGTTGGGCTGATCATCGTGTGTGTGATTCCGATCTTCTTCAACGGAATGTTTGGTGCTAACGTATCCTTCGGAGGAACATCTATCATCATTATTGTAGGTGTTGTTCTTGAGACTCTCAAACAGATCGAGTCCCAGATGCTGGTACGTTACTATAAAGGATTCCTGAACGATTGATTGTAAGCCTGTATGGAACTCCCTGTGGGGTACTCCGTACAGGCTTTTGTGATTACATGGACAATTTATGGATAAAATAGGAGATAAAAAGATGAAAATCATTATGTTAGGTGCTCCTGGAGCTGGAAAAGGAACTCAGGCAAAGAAGATTGCTGAGAAATATCAGATTCCGCACATCTCTACCGGAGATATTTTCCGTGCAAATATCAAAAACGGAACGGAACTTGGAAAGAAAGCAAAAACATATATGGATCAGGGACTTCTGGTTCCGGATGAGCTGGTATGCGATCTGGTCGTAGACCGTGTACAGCAGGATGACTGCAAGAAAGGCTATATCCTTGATGGTTTTCCACGTACGATCCCGCAGGCAGAGAGCCTGGACGCAGCACTTTCCAGATTAGGAGAGGCTGTTGATTATGCAATCAACGTAGAAGTTCCGGACGAGAACATTGTAAAACGTATGGGTGGACGTCGTGCATGTGTAGGCTGTGGAGCTACCTATCATCTGGTATATGCAGCACCGAAAAAAGAAGGCATTTGTGACAACTGTGGTGCAGAGCTGATCCTTCGTGATGATGATAAGCCGGAGACTGTTCAGAAAAGACTTGGTGTTTACCATGAGCAGACTCAGCCGCTCATCGACTACTACACAAAAAAAGGTATTCTGAAAGAAGTAGACGGAACCATGGACATGGGAGATGTGTTCAAGGCAATCGTTGAGATCTTAGGAGCATAGGGATTATGGCTGTTACAGTAAAATCTGCAAAAGAGATCGAACTGATGCGTGAGGCTGGCAGACGGCTGGAAATTGTACATGATGAGATGGCAAAGATCATTCGTCCGGGTATCTCCACCATGGAGATCAATGAGAAGGGCGATAAAGTGATCCGGGAACTTGGCTGCAAGCCGAATTTCCTGCATTACGGTGGTTTTCCAGCATCCATCTGTGTATCTGTGAACGAAGAGGTTGTTCACGGTATCCCGAAGAGAGACCGTATCCTGAAAGAAGGCGACATTGTGAGCCTGGATGCAGGACTGATCTACAAAGGATATCATTCTGACGCGGCCAGAACACATGCGGTTGGTCAGATCAGTCCGGAAGCACAGAAACTTCTGGATGTAACAAAGCAGAGCTTTTTTGAAGGAATCAAACAGGCAAAGGCCGGGAATCATTTATTTGACATTTCGGCTGCCATTGATGACTATGTAAGCGGTTTTGGTTATGGAATCGTGCAGGACCTTGTAGGACATGGAATCGGAACCGAGCTTCATGAAGATCCGCAGATCCCGAATTTCCGTCAGAAGAGACGGGGCATCATTCTGGTACCGGGTATGACTCTTGCAATCGAGCCTATGGTGAACATGGGGACCTGGAAAGTACGCTGGCTGGATGATGAATGGACGGTGATCTCAGAAGACCATTCTCTGGCTGCCCATTATGAAAATACGATTCTCATCACAGATGGAGAACCGGAGATCCTGACTCTGCAGCACGCATAAGGGAACTATTATATGGTAAGAACAGAGACAGGTATGCTGGTCAGAAGCCTGGCCGGACACGAAAAGGACAGACTGTACATCATTATCCGACAGGATGAGGAATATGTATGGTTAGTGGATGGAAGAAACCGGACCATGGAGAAACCCAAGAAAAAGAAGAAGAAACATATACAGGTGATCCATAGGATTCCGGAACCTGTAAAGAAAATGCTGGAGAGTGGGGAAACACTTTCCGATGAGATGATCATTCAGGCAATTCAATCAGACAGTAAAAACTGACAGGAGGAAAAACATGTCAAAAGCAGATGTAATTGAGATCGAAGGTACAGTTATTGAGAAGCTTCCGAACGCAATGTTCCAGGTTGAACTGGAAAATGGCCACAAGGTGCTTGCTCACATCAGCGGTAAGCTGCGGATGAACTTCATTCGTATCCTTCCGGGTGACAAAGTTACCATCGAGCTGTCTCCGTACGATCTGTCCAAAGGACGTATTATCTGGAGAGACAAATAGAAGAAATAGTATAAAAAGTACTTGCATTTTGCAGGTTCGTATGCTACTATATAAGGCGTATGGTCTCTACGGGGATTGTGCGCCTGTTTTTGTGCGCTTTTTTCGTTGGGATCGGTAACAAGAAATGCCTTGTTTTCCGAATTTTATACTTCAAAACCCAGTTGTATGAGAGGCAGGAGAACACAAGATGTGAAAGGAGGATTTTTACGATGAAAGTAAGATCATCTGTAAAACCCATTTGCGAGAAATGCAAAATCATCAAGAGAAAAGGTAGTATCAGAGTAATTTGCGAGAATCCGAAGCATAAACAGCGTCAGGGCTAATTTCCGCAAACTGTGATTCTTGTGAAAATTTTTTTGTGCGGCTGCACTGACCGATAAGCGTCAGTGATTATACAAAATAGATTTGACCAGGATTATTCACAATGATATTGCTTAAAACGGAGAAATGCGTATGCAGAGTATCTGAAAGGTCGGGCAGATACCCGGCTGGACGCGCGAACTTGCGTGTCTCATTTAGGAAAGTGTCAGCGGGCACCTATTAAAAAACGCCCGGAACCCAATTCTTTATTTAAATGGAGGAATAATCAAATGGCTCGTATTTCTGGTGTAGACTTACCAAGAGAAAAACGTGTTGAGATTGGTCTGACTTATATCTACGGAATCGGTAGAACAAGTTCCAATCGTATCCTGGCTGCTGCTGGGGTAAACCCGGATACCCGTGTCAGAGATCTGACAGATGAGGATGTTAAGAAAATCAGTGCTGTTATCGATGAAACCCAGACTGTAGAGGGTGATCTGAGAAGACAGATCGCAATGGACATCAAGAGACTTCAGGAGATCGGATGCTACAGAGGCGTTCGTCATAGAAAGAGCCTTCCGGTTCGTGGTCAGAAAACTAAGACCAATGCAAGAACCAGAAAGGGTCCGAAGAAGACTGTTGCTAACAAGAAGAAATAAGTAACCAGATAATCAATAGAAAGTAAAAGAAAGTAGGTTAGTTTAGAAATGGCTAAAGTTACCAAAAAAGTGACAAAAAAGCGTGTTAAGAAAAACGTTGAACGTGGACAGGCACATATCCAGTCATCTTTTAACAATACGATCGTTACCCTGACTGATGCAGAAGGAAACGCTCTGAGCTGGGCAAGTGCTGGTGGTCTTGGATTTAGAGGTTCAAGGAAATCTACTCCGTATGCTGCTCAGATGGCAGCAGAGACTGCAACCAAAGCAGCCCTCATTCATGGACTTAAGACTGTAGATGTATTCGTAAAAGGACCGGGATCAGGACGTGAAGCTGCAATCCGTGCCCTGCAGGCATGCGGTCTTGAAGTTATCAGTATTACCGATGTTACACCGGTACCGCATAACGGATGCCGGCCGCCAAAACGTAGAAGAGTTTAATCAGGAGGGTATGAGAGATGGCAGTAAACAGAACACCTGTGCTTAAAAGATGCCGGTCTTTAGGTCTGGACCCGGTATATTTAGGAATTGATAAAAAATCCAACAGAAATTCTCAGAGAGCTAACAAGAAGATTTCCGAGTACGGACTTCAGCTGAGAGAGAAACAGAAAGCAAAATTCATCTACGGCGTGCTGGAGAAGCCGTTCCGTAATTATTACAAAAAAGCTGATCGTATGAAAGGTATGACTGGTGCAAACCTTATGATCATGCTTGAGACCAGACTGGACAACGTGATCTTCCGTCTTGGATTTGCACGTACCCGTCAGGAAGCTAGACAGATCGTTGACCACAAACATGTACTGGTTAACGGAAAACAGGTAAACATCCCGTCTTATCTTGTAAAAGCCGGAGATACCGTAGAGATCAAAGAAAGCTGCAAGAGCTCTGATCGTTACAAAGCAATCCTTGAGTCCACTGCTGGAAGACTTGTTCCGGAATGGCTTGAGTCCGATCAGGAGAACCTGAAAGGTGTTGTGAAAGAGCTTCCGACCAGAGAGATGATCGACGTACCGGTAAACGAGATGCTTATCGTCGAGCTCTATTCTAAATAATTAGGAACCGGAAATGATATCACCCAACACAGAACAGGAGGGGCTTTTTAGTGGTAGTATTTAATAAACCCAAGATTGAAATTGCAGAGATTTCAGAAGATAAAAAATACGGCAAATTCGTAGTGGAACCATTGGAAAGAGGCTATGGCACAACGCTTGGCAATTCCCTTAGAAGAATTATGCTTTCCTCTTTACCGGGAGCTGCTGTAAGTCAGGTAAAGATTGATGGTGTACTTCACGAATTCAGCTCCATCCCGGGTGTAAAAGAAGATGTGACGGAAATCATCATGAATATCAAGAGTCTCGCAATCAAGAACAACAGCGATTCTGAAGAAGCGAAAGTTGCTTACATTGATTTTGAGGGCGAGGGTGTTGTAACCGCAGCTGATATTCAGTGCGATCCGGATATCGAGATTCTCAATCCGGAAGTGGTGATTGCACATCTGAACGGTGGCGCAGACAGCAAGCTTTACATGGAACTGACCATTACCAAAGGTCGCGGATATGTAAGCTCCGATAAGAACAAGAATGAAGAGTTGCCGATCGGTGTGATTGCAGTAGATTCTATCTATACTCCGGTAGAGCGTGTGAATCTGAAAGTTGAGAATACCCGTGTGGGTCAGATTACCGATTATGATAAACTGACTCTGGACGTATACACCAACGGAACCCTGGCTCCGGACGAGGCTGTCAGCCTGGCAGCGAAAGTTCTGAGCGAGCATTTGAGCCTGTTCATTGATTTATCAGAGAATGCCAAATCTGCAGAGATCATGGTAGAGACTGAGAGCGATGAGAAGGAGAAAGTTCTTGAGATGAATATTGACGAACTGGAGTTATCCGTTCGTTCTTATAACTGTCTGAAGAGAGCTGGAATCAATACCGTTGAGGAGCTGTGCAACCGGACATCTGATGACATGATGAAGGTTCGTAACCTTGGTCGTAAGTCCCTGGAGGAAGTCCTTGCAAAACTCAAAGAGCTTGGTCTGGAACTGAACCAGAGCGAGGAATAAGAACTATAAGCTGCCTGCGCCGATAAGTCCAAAGATGCACGGTGCAGGTAGATATCTGTAAGTTGACAGCCAGACCCCTGGACAATAAGTCCGATGATGCGTGTACAGGGGCGCAACGAAAATGGAGGAAATGAAAAATGGCAAAATATAGAAAACTCAGCAGAACTTCTGCACAGAGAAAAGCACTGATCAGAGGACAGGTAACTGCACTTCTGGCAAATGGCAAGATCGTTACTACCGAAGCTAAGGCTAAAGAGATCCGTAAAGTCGCTGAAGGCCTGATTGCTCTTGGTGTAAAAGAGAAAGATAACTTCGAGACCGTTAAAGTTACCGCTAAAGTTGCTCGTAAAGACAAAGACGGTAAGAGAGTAAAAGAAGTAAAAGACGGCAAGAAAGTTACCGTATATGATGAAGTAGAGAAAGAGATCAAAAAAGATCTTCCGTCCAGACTTCATGCAAGAAGAGAAATGATGAAAGTTCTCTATACAGTAAAAACTGTAGAAGAGGGCAAGAAGAAAGCAAAAGAAGTAGACATGGTTGCTAAGATCTTTGATGAGATCGCACCGAAATATGCTACCCGTAACGGTGGATATACCCGTATCGTAAAGATCGGACAGAGAAAAGGTGACGGAGCAATGGAAGTACTTCTTGAGCTGGTATAAGTTCATCCGAGTATTTGAGATCCCGCAGAAGCAATTCTGCGGGATTTTTGTTTGCGTGCCTTGCGGCGCACGATTCTAACGTTCTATAACTCTGACGGGAGTATTTTTATATTCTTCTGTCAGAGCAAATCGTTCTCTGAGTCCATCTGTAATGTAGATTTCTTCTGTATCAGTAACAAACACAGCTTCAAAATCATCACTTTGCATCCACAGCTCAGCAGATTTTTCAAGACCCATAATAAAAAGTGAAGTAGAAAGTCCGTCACAGATCATACCATCATCTCCAATAATGGTAACAGAGAGCAGATGACTGTCTGCTGGCCGACCAGTGGCAGGATCCATAATGTGCCAGTACCGCTTTCCCTCCTGCTCAAAATAACGCTCATAGCCTCCGGAAGTCACCACGGACTGATCACTGACAGATACAACCATCATAGGTTTGGTAGTGACAGGATTCTTGATAGCGACTTGCCAGGGAGAGCCATCTGGTTTATTTCCAATGGTCTGTACATTGCCTCCAAGATTTAGAAATGCGGAAGTAATGCCTTCTTTTTTCAGAAGATCAGCTACCTTTTGACCGGCATAACCTTTGGCGACACTGCCCAGATCAATCTCCATTCCAGCAGGAAGTACAACATCTCCAGAGGAAGAATTGTATTGAATCCGGGTATAATCTACAAGAGATAAAAGATTAGAGATAGTGTTGTCGTCTGGTATTTGATATCTTCCGGTAGTAAAACCCCAACTTCGCACAATAGGATAGATAGAGATATCAAGTGCACCATCTGTACGCTGGCACATATTCAATGCTTTCGTCATTAAATCATTGGCATAACCGGTAACTGTACCATAACCGTTCTGATTGATAAGTGCTATTTCACTGGTACTCTTCGTCACAGAGAGAGTATCTTCCAGTGTATTGATCAGTTTTTCCGCATCATCTAAAAGAGCAGCATCCCCATAGATTGTAAAGTCCATAAAAGTGTCCATGGCATAGAAAGTCTTTTCCTGCGCATCAGTGGATTTGGCACATCCGGTAAGGGTTGCATATATGGAAAGTGACAATAGGACAGCAATATATTTTTTCATAAAAGCACCTTTCTGATAAAAAAATTCAAGTGAGTTATTTAGAATGTTATTCTGGTTGACAATTAAATCACAATCTGATATGTTTTGTTCGGTTGGTTATAATAAACTAACATATATTGAAAATGAATATCAAATACTTTGAAATATTCAAGAAAATGTACTTGTTAGATATAACTCACTGTAGGATTATACCACGGTGAATACCGACTTTCAACAATAAAACAGGGAGGTACATATGAAAAAGATTCATAAAAAAGTGATGGCACTGTTGTTGGCTGCGTTGATGATTACATCTGTGATGGATACCCATGTACAGGCGGAATCCTTGACGGAAGCAAATAACATAAGTGTCGTGAATGATGGAACAGGAGATGCAGAAGAAGTCTCTGATGTTGAGAAAAAAGACATGGAAGAGAATAAAGATGAGACGGAGAAGAAAGAAGAATCCGATGTTGTAAAAGCAGATACGGAAGCAGTAAAAGAGGAAGTGGAAGGGTCGGCAGATGATGAAGAAAAGAACGATGTAGACACCTACAAGTCAAAAAATGAGGTTGTAGGGCTGGCTGCAAAGAAAGCACCGACGGAGGTGAAATCTTGTAACAACTCAGGTATGTTCTCGGACATTTTAAATTTTGAGTTTGAGGATAGCGCATGGATGAATGCAATTACAGCAGTGTCTGTAAATGATGATGCTTCTTACACAAAAGGAACAATCAATTCTTTTAGTTCCGGAAAGCTTTGGGAGGTTGGAAATACGACGGGATCATATGGTTCCTATAAAGCACTAAAGGTTACGGGTTTTAGTTCTAGTGATATTGTCAATATTGGTTGACACATTTATCTCAAAGATATCATTTCCTATGCAGCCAGGCCCAGAGATTGGTAGTATCTCTGACGCTTAATCATAGGAGGAAGCCCACCGTTGGCAGAGCAGATCCTCCTGTTGTTCCAGTAACTGATGAAATATCTCCAAATAAGAACTCTCAGCTCATCCGTGGTCAGGCTTTCCGTATTGTAGCGGTCATAGAGAAGCTCGCTTTTCATTCTGGCCCACATGCTTTCACATCGAGCATTATCGTGGCACCTGCCACCATCACTGTTCATGCTTTGTATAATGCCATATTTAGAAAGCGCCTGACGGTAGGTTTCACTGGTATATTGTCTTCCTCTGTCGGAGTGCACAATGGCACCTCGCAGATCAGGATGCGCCAGATAGGCATTATCCAGTGTATGCTCACACAGAGTTGCCTTCATGTTTGTTTCCATTGCCAGTCCCAGAACGCTGGAATCAAAGCAGTCGAAGATGGCTGAAACATACAGTTTTCCATCTTTTGCCTTGATTTCTGTGATATCAGTTACGCATTTTTCAAGTGGCTTATCAGCCTTGAACTCTCTCTTCAGAAGATCATCTGACTTACGTGCTTCCCGATCAGCCTTGGTAATGCCATTTGGCTTGCGCTTTGGCCGATGGACAAGTCCTATTTCATCCATAACCCTGTAAACGGTTCGTTCACTGGGGATCTTGATTCCCGTCGGATTCTTAAGGAGCAGTGCTTGGTACATGCGAATACGTCCATAGGTATCATTGCATTCATCCTCAGCATGGATCACTCTCATGGCATCAGCAAGATCCTGATATTTCCAAGGGCGATCTTTAATAGCAAGATATTTGTAGAAACCCTGGCGGCTGACGCCAAGCATCCGGCAATAGAATGAGAGTTTTCCCTTAATCACGCCGTCTTTCGTTTTTATGGCAATGAACATCATTCTTTGGTTCTTGCTGACTTCCGACGGCTGGCTGCGAAAAAAGCGCTTGCTTCCTCGAGAAATTCATTTTCCTCTTTCAGACGCCGGATTTCTTTGTCCTGATCTTTAACGCGTTTGCGGAGCATGGCAAGCTCCTCAGCAAGACTCATCGCGCTTTCCGGAGTATGTGCACCGTCGCCAATATCCAATGTGCCTGCTCTAACTGCTTTCAGCCATGTGTGGATGGTTCCTTCTGGGATACCTAATTCTTTGGCTGCCTTAGCACCGCCGATTTCTTTGGCAAGTTTGACAGCCTGGATCTTATATTCCTGGTCGTATTTACGTTGGGTTCGTGACATTGAGAGTTCCTCCTTATTCTCTTTTATTATACATGAATTCCTTGAGAATAAGGTGTCAACTTTATTTATACAACATCATAGTGATTATCCGCTTACGGTGAAGATTTCAGCCGCTGATTATGAAGATATTGTAATAAAAGTAGAAAAAGATACATCACATTATCCTTATGTTTACACTGCAACCATTGAAACCAATGGTTCAGGAGAGAGCCCAGATACGCCGTCCGCAGAATCCTATGCTATCACAGTAGAAGCATCTGAAAATGGTACAGTTACTTCTGATAAAAAGACTGAAAAAGCAGGGGAGACGGTTACACTTACTATTGTAGCAGGTGCGAGCTATGAGCTGGATACTCTGACAGTTACAGGAACAAGCAATAAGGTTATTGAAACAACCAAGACAACAGATGGTGCATATACCTTTACTATGCCAGGTGAGGCAGTGAAAGTAACTGCGACATTTAAGGAATATGTTCCGGGACAGATCACCGTTTCCAATGTGACTCTGAGTCAGGATTATTTTGGTAACACATGGTATTTTACTTTTGACATAAATGGATATGCAGAAAATATTACAGCTTTTAAAGTAAACAATACCGATTGGACAAAAAATACCTCGGCTCCTTATCTTGGAGGTCAGTATTATCCTAATACTAATGAAAACAGAATTGAAGTAGCTGCGAAGAGTTATTCTACAGCACCTGGGGCTGAGGTGTTGAAGAGCGGTGACAGCGTTATCATTTCTGCAACAGGATATTCGGATCTTGCACTGAAGTTTATTATTGATACAAATGGAAAAGCGTCTCTGGTCGCAGATGATGGAAAGGGTGACCCATATGAACTTCGTGTAAAAATTGATGGTTCTTTTGAAGCGGCAATTGTTGGACAAAAAGACTACGACGGTGTATCCGGCGCCAGCTCAGGTGGCACCAGCTCTAATAAGAACAGTGCTGTGACAGTTTATGGTGCGTTGGTTGAGAAAGGATCAGAGGTACAGGACAGTGATTGGGAACCTCTGAATCATCAATCGAAGATCAGCTTAAATGGAAAAAATTGTACAGTAAATATTGTGCCAGATACCCAAAAAGGAACAAAAGAGAACAGTGACAGCGGTATGAAAGGTGTTTATCTGACTTTGAGCAGTGATCTGACATTAGATGGAACGCCAAAAGATGCAGGAAAATATCTGATTTCTATTTCGGTTGAAGATTATCAAGGTCGTACAGCTGTCAGCAATGCATTACCATTTGTAATCTATACTGGAGAGGAAACTCTGGTGGATCAGATCAAAATTCAGAATCTGAGGAAATATTCAAATGGCCTTTATGCCTGGGATATTATGGAGCCATGGGCAATCAAGAATTTTGGCAGTAATGTATCTGGCGAGACAGAGAGCGTTCGGATACCGAAAGATCTGGAAGTATGGTTTGGTTCCCATCAGAGTGGAACCTATGGATATCTGGGATATGATATCACATGGGATCAGGTAAAAGCGGGAAATATTCCGCAGACTCTGTATATTCCAGATGGCTGCTCACTGACGCTGACCAATATGGAGATCTTAAGCAGCGTACGCATCGTTGTTGAATCCGGTGGAAAGCTGACCCTTTCGGATTCTGTTGTGCAGGGAATCATTGATGTGCAGGGCGGTGGTACATTCTCCATGAACTATGATGCATTTAATAGAGTGTTTACTACAGGAGCTTCGGTGTGTGGACAGGTGCGTCTGGCTGATGGTGCAATTCTTGAAAATGCAGCTATTTATTCGCATACTAATTATCTGGCTAACGGAGACAAGACAGATCGCTCCAATGATGATCCAGTCGTGCAGACAACAGGAAATGTGACTGTCAAAGGTCAGGTCTATATCAAAGGAGACGAGGCAGGAAGCACAGGAAAAGGTCAGACTGCACTTGGAGTGAAGAATGGAACTATAACACTGGCAGATGATGCAGTTCTGGCTACCTACGGCGGTGGTGGAAATGTTCAGCCGCAGGCAGAAGGTGGAAATGCATTGAAGCTTGAAAATGGAACAGTTACAGGAAATGGTCAGCTGATCGCTATTGGTGGAGCTGTGTTATGGGGAAATGGCGGAACAGCAGTAGCAGGCTCAGGTGCCATCAGTACAAAGTCAGCATTATTGCAGGGTGCAACTTCCCGTGAGACAATGAATGCAGAACCTGGAAAGGCAGCAGAGACAAGTATATGGGTTACAAGTCCGAACCGTTATGTAAAGGACGGTACCTGCATTGATGGGGCAGATGATCCGTTAGCAGATCTCTACTGGACAGCCGGAGGTGTTGAAGCAACACCGAAAGCAGAGACACTTACGAAATACACAGAGCTGACAAATATGTCTAATAATGAAAAGCCAGAGATTGATAAGAACCCGGGCAATGGAAGCTCAGCAGGTGTGAGCAGCAGCTCTGGCAGTCATAAGCATAAACACAGCAGTTCCAGAAGCGGTTCCGATAACAGTGCTGCTACGAGCGTACAGGCTGCGGCAACCAGCTTTGCAGAAGCAGTGAGCGGTACTGCCACAGCAACAAATACAACTACAACCTTAGCAAACTTGCAGGCAATCGTAGCAGCTGAGAATGCGAAGAATGCAGAAGCAGTTTCTGACATAGATGAGGAAACTGAGGAGGCAGGGTCTGTAATAGTCAGTGAAAATGCTGCATCCAATGATACAGACAGCGAAACAGAGGTTGTTGTAGAAGATAAGGCATCTGATGCTCAGGGACAGAAGAAGGGGGGTATACCTGTAGTTCCGATTGTTGGACTGCTGGCAGTGGCAGGAGGAATGCTGATCTTCTTTGCAGGACGTAAAAAACAGAAATAAAACAACAAACAGAATATATCGCAGAAAGGAAACTGTCGTTTTCATGAGTAAAATCAGAAAGCGGCAGTTTTCATTTTAAGTAAAAGGATGTATAATAATATAAATAATTTGATGCGATAAACTGGAAAAGCATGAAGAGAAAAGGAGGAACGATGTATGGCAACGATTTGGACTGATAAGAAAAGAAGTTTGTTTTTTGGCTTACCTTTGAGTTTCACGAAATACATCTGTACAGATGAAAAATTTATTGTAGAGGCAGGAATGTTGTCTACCAGAGAGGATGAGATCCGTCTGTACCGAATCCTGGATCTTACATTGGAAAGGTCATTCATGCAGCGTATTTTTGGTCTTGGAACTATCAGATGTGATACCATGGATAAATCCATGCCAAAGCTTGAGATTAAAAATATAAAGAAATCCAGAGATGTAAAAGAGATGATCTCTGAAGCAGTTGAAAAAGAACGCATGAAGAAGAGAGTATCTTCCCGTGAAAATATGATGTCATATGGTATGGATTGTGACTGCGACTGTGATTCTGATTGCGATCATGAGGAGGACATGGATCAGTGATAAATGAGGTAATGTATGGATTGGGAAGTAAAAGCTCTGTGATCAGAGAATTATTTTCCTATGGTTTGGAACGGAAAAAAGTAGTAGGAGCGGACAAGGTCTATGACTTCAGTCTGGGAAATCCAAGTATTCCTGCACCGCATCAGGTAAAAGATGCCATTGCAAAGCTGTTGGAAGAGCCGGCAGAAGTGCTGCACGGATATTCCCCGGCATCAGGTGATCCAGGAGTAAAAGAGACACTGGCACAGTCAGTAAACCGTCGGTTTGGCACACATTTTACAGGTGCAAATTTTTACATGACCGTTGGAGCAGCAGCTTCCCTGAGCATCTGTATTAATGCGGTGACGAACCCTGGCGATGAATTTATCACCTTTGCTCCATTTTTCCCAGAGTACACTGTATGGGTAGAAAATGCAAAGGCAAAATTGCTGATCAATCCGGCTGATACAGAGAGCTTTCAGATTGATTTTGATGCATTTGAGGAGCTGTTAAGCCCAAAGACCAAGGGAATCATTATCAACTCTCCCAATAATCCAAGTGGCGTTGTCTATTCTGCAGAGACGATTCAGAAGCTGGCAGATGTCCTTCGCAGAAAAGAAAAAGAGTATGGACATGCCATTTATCTGATCGCCGATGAGCCATATCGGGAAATCGTGTATGAGGGAGTGGAAGTGCCCTATGTGCCGAACTATTATGAGAATACCTTTGTCTGCTATTCCTATAGTAAATCTCTGTCTCTTCCGGGAGAGCGTATCGGTTACATTATCGTGCCCGATGAGATGGAAGATTCCAAACGTGTGATGGCAGCAGTCAATGGTGCAGGTCGTGCACTGGGATTTGTGTGTGCACCGGTGCTGTTCCAGCGTGTGGCAGCCATGTGTGCTGATGTACCAAGTGATATTGCGGCTTATGCAAGGAACAGAGATCTTCTTTACAACGGACTGACAGAGCTCGGATATGAGTGTGTGCGCCCCCAGGGAGCCTTTTATCTGTTTGTGAAATCACCAGAACCAGATGCCAACGCATTTTCTGAAAGAGCGAAAAAGCATGATGTGCTGGTAGTTCCAAGCGACAGCTTTGGCTGCCCGGGATATGTGAGAATCTCCTACTGCGTGGCAGAGAAGACCATCGTGGATTCCATGCCGGCATTCAAGGCGATCATGGAAGAAGTAAAGGCGGAGCAGAAATAACCAGTAAAGAAGCCACCCATCAATTTTTATTGGGGTGGCTTCCTGTTGTTATATTTTCGAATTTCTAAAACTTCACTTGCGTTTACAAGCAACACGTGATACTATCAATTCTGTAATCAATAAATCATAAAATCTATCTTAAATCAAGAGAAAGATTCCAACGAAAGTAAGCGAAAAAAAGTATTTTTGTTAATGAAAAGTAGTGGATAGTATTCGCTTATAGTGTAGCTACATAAAGAAAGGAGATATAAAAATGAATTGCATTTTGTATATATATTGCATATACTATACATAACATATAAATATATTTTGCATATAATATAGGAGAAAAATTATGGCGGAGCAGGTATTAATTCAATTTCGAGCAGATAAGGAATTAAAACAGGAAGTGGCTGATATCTATGAGCAGTTGGGAATGGATCTTCCTACAGCATTTCGAATGTTTATGGTACGAAGCAGAATTGTGAGAGGTTTACCATTTGAAGCAACACTGCCTGAAAAAAAGGTTAGCGTAGAGGAAGCTGTACAGGCATTTTCAGAATTGCGTAAACAGGCAAATGATTTACCTGAATTTACGGCAGAAGAAATAGAAGCGGAGATAGCGGCTGCACGTTCAGAAAAAAGGGGAATATAATGAAATATTGTGCAGTTATAGATAAAAATGTATTTTGAATACTTCAGAAGAAGTTGGTTGACAAACCCACTTCAATCGTTTACGATAAACATGTCTGAAAACGTCGGTAGTTCCAGCCGATGATTTCCCAAAACATAATTGAATATTGTCAGTACCGATCTTTCTGGCATTCCGTCTAGTGTCGCAAAGTGTGTGTACGACTCAAGAGGATTGCAAAAATGAAGAAAAATAAAATATGGAAACGTGCAGGAGCAGTTATATTAAGTACCGCTCTTCTTTTTGGCACCCTTCCGACGGGTGTAATGGCGGAGGAAACGGTCGGCCAGGATACAAATGAAGAAGAACTGCAGTCTAAGGAAGTAGTATCAGAAGAAGAACCAGCAGAAGAACCAGCAGAAGAAATATTGCCAGAGGAAGTGTCATCAGAGGAAGATGCAGCAGAAATGGATTATGATACTGCAGAAGCGGAATCAGAAGTCAGTGAATCAACTGGTGAAACTGACGAGTCAGAAACTGACCTGCAATATCATTTTACAGAGGGGGATGTGGCATCGATCCTGACTTGGAAGGAACAGTATTTTTCTGAAGGATATGAGCAGTTGCTGTCACAGGATGAGTCCTGGTGGGATGGTTTGTATGATTATGAGCGGGACCTGGCGGAATTTCTGGTCAGTATTGCGCCGGATATTTCGGAACAGGTGTATCTGGGGCAGGATCTGGAGCAGTGTCTGGAGATTCTGGATACTGGGGTGAGTGCGGATGAATTTTTCTGTGGAACCGTATTTGAAGGTTTGGAAAAAGAAGATCTGCAGGCACTTCAGCAGGAAGGCGGCAGTCTGGAAGCACTGGCAGAGACGGCGGAGCAGATGTTGGCAGAAAATTCGCGGGCAGCAGAGAGCAGCATAACAGAGAATGAAATCGATACACAGGAGGAGACTGTAGAGGAAGCACTGGCGAAACTGATTGTCAGCTACACCGGATACAATGGAACCGGTCATGGGAAAATCTTCAAGCTGACGCTGGGAGGGCAGCCGGCATTCTGTCTTCAGCCGGGAAAATCTGCCAGAACAGGTTATGTCTATAAGGCAGGCGAAGGGGAGTATGAGATCCGAAACGATGGTCTTGGAAATCTGATCGCACAGGTATCTGTGGGCACAGAAAATTATGTGAGCATACAGATCTCCATCTGGCTGTATCAGAGCAGCACGACATTGTCTATGGAGCAGGTGGTGGCACGGACTGTTGCCATGCTCAATATCAGTTCCCCGGAGGCTGCAGACAAGATGGCTTCCAATGTGTGGAACTATTATCAACAGGCAGGGAACGGATCGCAGACGTATTACATCTATCATTCGGATAACTCGAATGCTCAGATTACTGGGTTGAAGGATCAGCCGGAATTGTTCAAAGGGAAAAATCCGGTGGAAATGCCTTCTGAAAGTGAAGTCGTGCTCAAGGTCAATAAGACAGACTGGCAGACAGAAGTAGGTCTTGAGGGCTGTATGGTGGACATTTTTGAAAACGGAGCATGGATTGGCGTAGTCACCACAGATGAAGATGGGGAAGCTTCCTTTACGGTAAAAAAATCCAAGGAGGAGTTTGAAAAAAATACCTATACATACAGCATTCGGGAGCACACAGCACCAAATGGCTATGTGTGGGAGGAGCGCACCGATTCCAGGACAGGAAAGGGCGGCGATACGCTGGAATTTCCCATTACCAATGAGCGGACACTGGGAGCAGTAGAACTGGTCAAATATGATACAGAAGCGGAAGACGAAATCCATCAGGGAGATGCAATACTGGATGGCGCAGTCTATGGTATCTATGCGGCAGAAAATATTGAACACCAGGATGGAGTGACCGGAATCATTTACGGAAAGGATGAACTGGTGGCACAGGCGGTGATCGGAAAGAGTCCGAAACGCAATTCAGCTGGATATATTTTAAATACAGATGGTTCCAGACATATTGAAAATAAATGGGGAACTATTGCCTATGAGGATACACCGGGGAGAACTTTGTTCGGAGATCTGGAGCTGGGAACATATTATATTAAGGAAATACGGCCATCAGAAGGATATATGTTTGATGAAGCGGTATATGATGTGACGATTTCTTACAAGGATCAGATGATAAAGATTGAAAAGAGAGATGAGACTGCCAGCGAGGCTCAAAATGAACTGACAGTGGATGATGAAAGTACTTCTCATACGATCTATTCTGGTGACTATGTGGTGAAGCAGGGAATAGAATTTATCAAGACATCGGATAATACGTACCAGACAGAGCTGGAAGTAATGGAAGAAGCAGGATTTTCTGCTTATCTCATCAGCGATCTGTCAGGGGTTAAAAATGGAAGCATTCAGCCAAAGACGGGCACATGGAGTGAAGCCGATATCATGACATTTTATGATTATGATTTTACCGGAGAGCCAACGGCAACGGTGTATAAGCGGACCGGACACGAGGAGTGGACCAATGGTGATAAGCGGTGGCTGGAAAAGGTGGAAGGGCTTAACAAATATCGGGTGAAAGAGATGTTCACTGACAAGAACGGGCGGATCATTACTCCAGAGCTTCCTTATGGAACCTATGTGTTCGTGGAGACCACCACACCGGAACATCATGTGGCGGCTAAACCATTTCTTGCGTTTATCACAAAGGATGGAGGCGTGGTATATACGGATGCAACAAAACAGAAAATTGAGAAGATCTATACGATGGAGGAAGGAATTCGCTATGGCGATCATGCGGAAACAAAGACAAAAGAAGGCCGTGAACTTCAGAAACAGCGGATCATCAACAATACAATCACAAAGTCATTTCTGCGTCTGGTGAAGGCGGATGAAGAGTTTATAAAGCAGCCAGGTGAGTATATTAGAGCAGAGGAAGTGGTGAGGGGAACGGTACTGAAGGAAGGGGCATCCTACAGGCTTCGCTGTCTGACCATGGAACTCAGCGAGGAAAGTCTGATCGCATTAAACTGGAAATACGATAAGGATGGCTGGATGCGCTATTATGATCCGAATGCCAAAGAGATGACCGGCACAGCTGACAAGCCATTCTGCCCGGTGTTTCTCAAAAAAGGCGGACGGATCCTGGACTGCTATATTACTCTTCCACAGGAAGTGCCCATTGGAACCTATGAACTGACTGAACTGACGGCACCATCTGGCTATGTGGTAAATGGAAGTGAGCAGACCGTAACAGATATAAGTGAGGGAAGAGAGAATGGTTATAAGATCACGGAGACACCTCAGCGGAAATTGACATTTACCATCAATAATGGATCGGTTTATCCAGATGGACAGATGGGTGAAAATAAATATGCAGTGTGTGACCAGTATGGGAATCTGACGGTAACGGTTCTGCAGAAAAATCAGGAGCAGAAGGGAATCTTACGGCTGTACAAGCATGGAGAACAGCTTGCAGGAACAAGGTCGGTGAAAGAGGCCAATGGAATGACCGGACTTGAATTTGTTTATCAGGATGCACCGGTGGAAGGTGCCAGCTTCCAGATCATTGCTGCAGAAAATATCTATACGCAGGAGGTGACGCAGGATCTGTTCCTGTTGTATCAGGCGGATATGAAGGAATATCTGATCCACAAAAAGGGTGACGTGGTAACGACGATCAATACAGACCGGTATGGATGGGCTTATGCGACCAACCTTTATATAGGAAAGTATAAGATCATGGAGACCATTGCCGGAGATGGATTTGTGCTCAATCAGGAAGTGAAGGAATTCGAGATTACACCGCAGGAGCAGACGATAAATTTTGATATTCAGAGTGTGCAGTACAAAAATGAGCGCCAGCGGCTGCAGATCGAGGTACAGAAGAAGGATAAAGAAAATGAAATGCCGCTTTACGGAGCAGTCTTTGGGCTGTATGTGACAGAGGATATTTACACTAATATTGTGTATGATGCAGTAAGTGGGAAATGGATCATCCGGGATGTCCCTGTAGTTACAGTGCCAGCAGGAACATTTATAAAAGCCTGTGTGACTGGAACAGATGGAAAAGGAATCTTTGCAGGAGAACTACCGTTGGGAAAATACGAGATCAAGGAATTGACACCGTCGACAGGATATTTACCTACGGAAGAGACTGTATTGGTGGATGCTTCTTATGAGGGACCACATGGCGGATAGTTTGTACAGATACAGAGACATGTGGGAATCTTTCATAATGAAAGATCAGATAAGCCAACACCAGTACCGGAGACGCCGAAGCCAGGCGGATCCAGGCGGACCCACAGAGAAGAAGCGGTACCAGTCGTACCACAGCCCGCACCAGTAGAGAGCCCGACCACGGGAGACAGTGCACCATTGTTCTTACTTGGCTTTGCTGGAATCCTGGCATTGCTGGGCCTTGGAATCATCGGAAGCGTAGAACGTAGACGGAGAAGAGTGAAATAAGAACTTGGATGGAGAAAGGGGCGGTATGTGAGAATAAGATGCGCTCCAAGTCATTCGAGCTCTTATCTCACATACCGCCCCTCGCGGTACTGAGTTCTTACATTTACATCTTCTCCGGTTCCGGATAATCCACTCCGAAGGTCTCTACGGTTACTTTCTTCATAACCTGCGGAACGATCGGTTTATCACGATAATCAGTATCGGTCTCAGCAATCTTATCTACCACATCCATACCTTCGGTTACTTTGCCGAATGCAGCATAAGCGCCGTCCAGATGCGGAGCATCTTTATGCATGATGAAGAACTGGCTTCCGGCACTGTTCGGCATCATGGTACGAGCCATGGAAAGAACACCAGCGGAATGTTTCAGATCATTTTTGAAACGATTCTGATTGAACTCTCCTTTGATGGAATAGCCTGGGCCGCCCATACCGGTTCCGTCCGGGCATCCGCCCTGGATCATGAAACCTTCGATCACGCGATGGAAGATCAGACCATCATAGTAGCCTTTCTTTACCAGACTGATGAAGTTGTTGACTGTGTTCGGAGCAACCTCCGGATACAGCTCTGCTTTGATGATGCTGCCATCTTCCATTTCAAATGTAACAACAGGATTCTGTGCCATATTTTTTATCTCCTTTTCTCTATGCCCTTTGGGACAGAGCATTATTAGTTCTTATTTTAACGGATTTAGTCGGATTCGTAAAGAGGGCGCGGTTTTTGCCGGAGTTTCAGTGGATTTTTGCAGTCAGATGGGGTACAGTAGAGAAAAACAGAGTCGCATCCGGATTTTGAGATGTCGGAAAGCAGGAGAAGGATATATGAGTACAGAAGAAATTTATCAAAATATCATAGAAGAAGCAGAGAGCCTGGAACAGGAGTTAATTAAACTTCGCCGGGAATTTCATCAATACCCGGAACCAGGATGGATGGAGATGCGGACATCTGCCCGTATCGCGGAACTGCTGGAAAGCTATGGATGTGATCAGGTGCTGATGGGAACAGAAGTCTGCAAGGCAGATGCCAGAATGGGTGTACCTGAGGAAAGCCTGCTGGAACAACATTATAAGGAAGTAAATGCGCTGGGGCAGGTGTCAGAGGAGAAGTTAAAGAAGACACGCGGCGGATTTACTGGTGTGATCGGTGTTCTGCATGGAAAATTGTCAGAGGAGAGGACTGCTTCGGAAAAGGCGTCAGAACGGGCATCAGAGAATCAGGTGCTGGCATTCCGGTTCGATATAGATGCTCTTCCGGTGACAGAGTGCGAGGACAAGGATCATTTTCCGGAAAAGCAGGGATTCCGGTCAATATGTCCAGGTTATATGCATGCCTGCGGACATGACGGACATATTACAGTGGGGCTTGGAACGGCAAAGATACTTTGTGGTATGAAAGATCAGCTTCGTGGAACTATAAAATTTATTTTCCAACCGGCTGAGGAAGGTGTCCGCGGTGCAAAAGCCATTGTAGAGAAGGGGCATCTTGACGATGTGGATGTAGTGCTGGGTGCGCATATGAGTGGCAAGGAGGATCAGGAGCAGTGCATGATCGGAATTGGTGATGGCCACAGCCTGGCAACCACGAAGATGGATGTGGAAATTCATGGAAAGGCTGCCCATGCGGCCGCAGCACCGGAGGCAGGTAATAATGCCATGCTGGCCGCAGCCACGGCAATCTTGAATCTCCATGCGATCCCAAGATACAGTCATGGTGATACCAGAGTGAATGTGGGAAAACTTGTGGCAGGCAGTTCCAGAAATGTGATCTGTGAGTCTGCTCACATGGAGATGGAAGTGAGGGGAATGACGGCAGAGGCTAATCAGTATATGTATGATTATGCCTGCCGGATCATTGAAAATGCAGCGCAGATGCATGGGTGTACCAGTCAGATCCGGCTGATGGGAGCAGCGACCAACAGTCTCAACACGCCGGAACTGATGGACCGCATGAAAAAGCTGTGTGAAGAGAGACTGCAGTTACCGGTGGTCTATGTGCCAGAAGGTGGTGTGGGAGGCAGCGAGGATTATTCCTGCATGTCAGAGCGGGTGAAGGAGCATGGAGGACAGTCCTGTTATTTTCTGAATCTCAGTAAGTGCCATGCAACTCTTCATAATGACCGGTTTGATTTTGATGAAAAAGCACTGGTCAATGGTGTGAAGGTATTTACCTGTGCAGCGGTGGATCTGCTGATGGAAAGTACACTAGACCCGGCATTTCTGGAGCGTGACCGGCTTCGTAAATCTGGCATTCCGGTAAAGATTGCGGAGACAGAGAGGCTGCTGATCAGGGAGACCATTCCGTCAGATATTCCGGACCTATATGAGATCTGGAAGCAAGGCGGCATGGTGAGGGGGACAGTTCCGGTGCTGAACACACTGGATGAAGAGACAGAATTTATGGAAGCCTATATCCGTCATGCCTATCTGTTCTATGATTTTGGATTGTGGACAGTGATAGAAAAACAGAGTGGACAGATCATAGGACAGGCAGGACTGTTTGTGTCAGAACTGTTAGACGATGCAGTGGAGCTTGGTTATCTGATTGGGCAGTCATATCGTGGAAAGGGCTATGCACAGGAGTGTGGAAGAGCGATCCTCGCTTACGCAGAAGAAGTGCTGGATCTGGAAGAGCTTCATGTGCTGATTGAGAGGACGAATGATACATCCCTCCATGTGGCACAGAAACTTGGATTTGGGCCATATGGACAGGACCAGATTCATGGAGCAGAGACAGCAGAAGATACAGAAACATCCTTGGTACATTGGCATAAAATGTTAACCTGAATATGAAAAATAAAAACTAATATCTGGAAACGGCTGAATTTTCTTGAAATTTCAGCCGTTCATGGTATAATGGGCACGTTAGTGTGGGTCTTTTGGCCCATGTAAAGATAATGAATCATGAGAAATGCAGGAGGCAGCCCCATGATAAAAGCAGAAAACGTCACTTTCGAATATGATCGACTGGACGAAGAAGGAAATATAGAATCAAAATTAACAGCGGTGGATCATCTGAGCCTGAAGATTGAGTCAGGAAGTTTTATTGCGGTTCTGGGACATAACGGTTCTGGAAAATCCACGTTTGCAAAGCATATTAACGCACTTCTGACACCTACAGATGGAACTCTGTGGGTCAATGGCATGGATACCAAGGATGAGGAACATCTGTGGGATATCCGCCAGAATGCCGGAATGGTATTTCAGAATCCGGATAACCAGATCATTGGAACGATTGTGGAGGAAGATGTGGGATTCGGACCGGAGAATCTGGGAGTGCCAACAGATGAGATTTGGACCCGCGTGGAAGAAAGCCTGGATGCAGTAGGCATGCTCAAATATCGTCATCACTCGCCCAACAAATTATCCGGTGGACAGAAGCAGCGGGTAGCCATTGCAGGTGTGATGGCTATGCATCCGAAATGCATCGTCATGGATGAGCCGACGGCCATGCTGGATCCTCATGGACGAAAAAGCGTCATTGAGACGGCAAAGAAGCTTAATAAAGAAGAAGGGATCACGGTGATCCTGATCACTCATTATATGGAAGAAGTGATCGAGGCAGACCGGATCTTTGTCATGGATGATGGAAAACTGGTTATGGAAGGAACTCCGAAGGAAGTATTTTCCAAAGTGGAGAAGTTAAAGGAATTGAGGCTGGATGTGCCGCAGGCAACTCTGGTGGCTCACGAACTGCAGCAGAGAGGAATTCCGCTTCCAGATGGAATATTGAACAATGAAGAACTGGTGGATGAATTATGTCGATTGAAATCAAAAATGTAAATTATCTGTATTCGCAGGGGACTTCTTATGAGATGCATGCCTTGAAAAATGTGAATCTGGAGATTCCGGATGGGCAGTTTGTGGGATTGATCGGGCATACAGGTTCTGGAAAATCCACATTGACCCAGCATCTGAATGGATTGGTGAAGGCAACCAGTGGACACATTTATTATAATGGCGAAGATATTTATGATGAAAAATTTTCCATGAAGAAGCTGCGCAGCAAGGTAGGGCTGGTCTTTCAGTACCCGGAGCACCAGCTGTTCGAGACAGAAGTGCTGGCAGATGTGTGCTTTGGACCGAAGAACTTGGGCTTTACGAAAGAAGAAGCAGAAGAGAAGGCCAAAGCAGCCCTTCGGATGGTCGGGATGGGAGAAGAGTATGACAAGAGTTCTCCTTTTGAGTTGTCCGGCGGACAGAAGCGTCGTGTGGCTATCGCTGGTGTGCTGGCTATGGACCCGGAAGTACTGATCCTTGATGAGCCTACAGCCGGTCTGGATCCAAGAGGTCGTGACGAGGTGCTCGACCAGGTCAGCGCACTTCAGAGATCCAGAGGAATCACAGTCATCCTGGTGTCCCACAGTATGGAAGATGTGGCAAAATATGTGGACCGTCTGATCGTTATGAATCAGGGTGAAGTGCGGTTTGACGGAAGACCTGTGGATGTGTTCCGTCATTATAAAGAACTGGAAGAGATCGGGCTGGCAGCACCACAGACGACTTACCTGATGCAGGAATTGAAAAAACAAGGTGCAGATGTAAATACCGATGCGACAACGGTGGAAGAGGCAGCAGATGCCATAGAAGCCTGGCTGAAAGCATCCAAGTAGGAGATTTACCATGATTCGAGATATTACGCTGGGACAATATTATCCCGCAAAATCGGTGATCCATCAGCTGGATCCGAGAGTGAAGCTGGTGGCAACCATGTTGTATATTATTTCTTTGTTTGTGGCAAAGGGAATTTTGGGGTATGTGATCGCAACGATTTTTCTTGCATTTGTCATTCGCACATCCAAGGTTCCATTTAAGTTTATTACAAAAGGATTGAAAGCAATTGTGATGCTTCTGATGATCACAGTAGTATTTAATCTTTTTCTGATTGATGGAGATGTAGTGCTGTGGCATTTTGGATTTTTAAAAATTACAGATAAAGGTCTGCGTACAGCAATTCTTATGGGTGTCCGTCTGATCTACCTGATCATCGGCTCTTCACTTATGACGCTGACCACAACGCCCAATGACCTGACAGATGGTATGGAACGTCTGCTGAATCCTTTGAAAGCGGTACATGTACCGGTGCATGAGATATCCATGATGATGTCCATTGCGCTTCGGTTTATTCCGATCCTGCTGGAAGAGACGGATAAGATCATGAAGGCGCAGATTGCCAGAGGTGCAGACTTTGAATCCGGAAATATTATTCAGAGGGCAAAAGCCATGATTCCGCTGCTGGTTCCGCTGTTCATCTCTGCATTCCGCAGAGCCAACGATCTGGCCATGGCCATGGAGGCCCGCTGTTACCGTGGAGGTGACGGACGTACCAAGATGAAGCCACTTCATTATGAAAGTAGAGACCATATAGCATATGCGGTTGTATGGGGGTATCTGGTACTGATGATCGTGTTTGGACGTCTGCTCAGTGGCACTGTTATTCCGTTTTAAGAAAGGAATTGCATGAAAAGGGTAAAACTTGTGGTTGCCTATGATGGCACCAATTACTGTGGCTGGCAGGTTCAGAAAAATGGGGAGACCATTGAATCCGTTCTGAACCGGGCCATTGGAGAACTGACAGGAGAGGAAATCCATGTGATGGGCTCCAGTCGGACAGATGCAGGTGTTCATGCCTGCGGAAATGTGGCGGTCTTTGACACCGAAGCGAGGATGGCCGCAGATAAATTTTCATATGCATTAAATCAAAGACTGCCGGAAGATATCAGGATCCAGGATTCCTGTGAAGTTCCGGCAGATTTTCACCCCAGATTTCAGAAGACGGTGAAAACCTATGAGTACCGGATCCTGAACCGGGAATTTCCGCTGCCGGCTTATCGGTTCAATTCGCATTTTACATATCGGAAGCTTGATGTGGAACGGATGAGACAGGCGGCTGCCTATCTGATTGGGGAACACGATTTTCAGAGCTTCTGTGCGGCGGGCGCCCAGGTGAAGACGACAGTACGAACGATCTATGCGCTGGATGTGGAGAAGCAGGGAGACCTGATCATCCTCCGCATTACAGGAAATGGATTTCTCTATAATATGATACGGATCATTGCCGGTACGCTGATGAAGATTGGACAGGGAGACTGGGAGCCGGAGCGTATACCGGAGATTCTGGCAGGCTGTGACCGCCAGCTGGCAGGTCCCACTGCACCGGCCAGAGGACTGACATTGATGGAGATTCATTTCAAAGGGGAGAAAGGATAACAATAATGGAAGAAACTGTTATGAAAGAAAATAAAATGGGTGTTATGCCCATAGGTAAACTGATCATCACCATGTCGCTGCCGATCATGATCTCCATGCTGGTGCAGGCGCTTTATAATGTAGTAGACAGTATTTTTGTTGCAAGAGTCAGTGAAAATGCACTGACAGCCGTATCTATGGCATTTCCTATCCAGAGTCTGATGATTGCCGTAGGAGTTGGTACAGCGGTAGGTGTGAACGCACTGCTGGCCCGGTCACTTGGTGCAAAAGATATGGACCGTGTAAATAAGATTGCTGAAAATGCAGTATTTCTGGCAGTCATGAGTTATCTTGTGTTTTTGCTGATCGGATTGTTGCTGTCAGAGCCGTTTTTCAGAAGCCAGACAGATATTGAAGAGATCGTGCAGTATGGAAAACAGTATCTGACGATCTGCTGTTGTACGTCCTTTGGTATTTTTGTTCAGATCATGTTTGAACGGATGCTGCAGGCAACGGGGAAAACTTTTTATACCATGATCACTCAGGGAACCGGAGCCATTATCAACATTATTCTGGATCCGATTCTGATCTTTGGTCTGTTCGGCTTCCCGAGAATGGAAGTGGCAGGCGCTGCTGTGGCAACGGTGACAGGACAGATAGTTGCTGCTGTTGCGGCAATTATTTTAAATCAGAAGAAAAATCATGAAGTGAAGATCAATATGAAAGGATTCCGTCCTTCCGTGGAAGTGATTGCACAGATCTATGAGATTGGTATTCCTTCTATCGTTATGCAGGCCATCAGTTCTGTGATGACCTATGGCATGAATCTGATCCTGATATCATTCTCTGCAACTGCGACAGCGGTATTCGGCATCTACTTTAAATTGCAGAGTTTTATCTTCATGCCGGTCTTCGGACTGAATAATGGTGTAATACCGATCGTTGCGTATAATTATGGTGCGCAGAAGAGAGACCGCGTGCTCAGTGCGATCCGTCATGTGATCACTTATGCAGTGGTGATCATGATTTTAGGTCTGGTGATTTTCCAGACGATGCCGGATAAACTGCTCATGATGTTCAGTGCGTCGGAGACTATGCTGGCAATTGGAGTTCCTGCTCTTCGGACGATCTCCTTAAGCTTCCTGCTGGCAGGATTCTGTATCGCAGCCGGAAGTGTATTCCAGGCACTGGGAAAATCTATTTACAGTATGTATGTGTCAGTGGCACGTCAGCTGGTAGTGCTTCTGCCGGCTGCATATGCATTGTCCAGACTTGGCAGAGTGGAGCTGGTCTGGTGGGCGATCCCTATTGCAGAGCTTATGTCTCTGGCTATGACGGTAGTCTGCATGATCCACATTAATAAAAATATTATCAGTAAAATCGGAAAAAACAGTTGACATGTGTAGCCAGCTGACATATAATATTTAACTGTGACAAAGCGAGAAAATGTCTGATCCAAAGCCCCGGTAAGATGTTTTTACGTATAAATCAATAATATTTAATTGAATTTTTACAGGAGGTATACCAATGAACAGTTTCATGGCTAATCCAGCAAAAGTGGAAAGAAAATGGTACGTAGTTGACGCTACCGGATATACATTAGGTCGTCTGGCATCTGAAGTTGCAAAGGTGCTTAGAGGAAAGAACAAACCGGTTTTCACTCCGCACGTAGATACAGGAGATTATGTGATCGTTGTTAACGCTGACAAGATCAAAGTTACCGGAAAGAAATTAGACCAGAAGATTTACTATCATCATTCAGACTACGTAGGTGGTATGAAAGAGACTACTTTAAGAGAGATGCTTGCAAAGAAACCGGAGAAGGTTGTAGAGCTGGCAGTTAAGGGAATGCTCCCGAAAGGACCGCTCGGAAGAGAAATGTTCACCAAACTTCATGTTTACGCAGGCGCAGAGCATCCGCATGCAGCACAGCAGCCGGAAGCACTGACATTTTAAGTAGGATAAGGAGGTAAATATCATGGCTAAAGCAAAATTCTACGGAACTGGCAGAAGAAAAAAATCCATCGCCAGAGTATATTTAGTACCGGGAACTGGTAATATCACTGTTAATAAGAGAAGTATCGATGAGTATTTCGGACTTGAGACCCTGAAGGTTATCGTTCGTCAGCCGCTCGTTGCTACTGAGAATGCAGATAAATTTGATGTTCTTGTAAACGTTCGTGGTGGCGGATACACCGGACAGGCAGGAGCAGTTAGACACGGTATCGCACGTGCACTTCTGCAGGCAGATCCGGAGTACAGACCAATCCTGAAGAAAGCAGGATTCCTGACTCGTGATCCGAGAATGAAAGAGCGTAAAAAATACGGTCTCAAAGCAGCTCGTCGCGCACCTCAGTTCAGCAAGAGATAATCTACGCGATGGCCATGAGCCATGCGACGTCAAATATAAAAAGCTTCGCCCATGCTTGCATGAGGCGGAGCTTTTTTTCATTTGACGTCATAGGGCGAAGCCCGTGACCGAGGAAAACCGAAGGTTTTTCGAGGGAAGCAAGGCGAATGCCTCCGGAAAATCAAGGTTTTCCGGGGTTTTCTTATACCTGAACGGACTGATATAGTTTGACCTCATTTGACCAAACGAGAGCCTTTTTCACCCAATTTTTAGTGGTTAAATATAGGACAACCAGAGAGCGATCCCGGGGGTATTTTTGAGGGTGAATTGGATGTATGGGTAAATGATGTGAATATAATTTGGAATGAAAAGAAGCAGGACAATGGGAGATGAGACCCAGTGCCCTGCTTCTTGGTTATTTGGAATGAACGGTAGTGTATTTCTGGTTTTTGCTTTTGGGTTTGTCTGGAAACATCATTTCAAGTTTACCAGAAGATAATAAAGGCTTGAGGTAATATTTGCTGAAGTGAGAACGGCTGGAAACATCAATATATGCTTGCATTTCATCTCGACTTTTAGGGTCTGCACAAAATTCCAATAGCAAGTTTTGTTTGCTGATCACAGATGTATCATGTGCGGCATCATGTGCTGTATCATGTGCGGAAGCACCGCACATGATGTAGTTTACATTTTTCAAGATGACT
>QFCE01000068.1_pt1 | contig 48660 bp, 51 predicted proteins | sample 5346091 | NCBI WGS metagenome assembly QFCE01 (sample SAMN09062252, study PRJNA434731) | Human gut metagenome, whole genome shotgun sequencing project. | isolation source: stool timepoint A chromium assembly | host: Homo sapiens | collected 2015 | reverse complement strand
AATACGATATGTTGCTTGCCAGAGAACAGCTTCTTGTCGAAGAAGGTCGCAAAGAAGGACTTGTGCAAGGTATCGAAAAGCAAAAACAGGACACTGTATCCTTCATTCAGAAAATGCAGGAGAAGGGTTTATCCGCAGAAGAAATTTTGGCTTCCCTTTCCAGTGGCGAATTGAAACAAAATTAAAATTCAATTACGCTTCAAAAAGCTCAAAGTGGAGGGAGGAATACGATATGTTGCTTGCCAGAGAACAGCTTCTCATTGAAGAAGGACGCAAAAAAGGCCTGGCAGAGGGCATGGCGCAAGGCCTTACAAGGGGGGCAGAAAAAGAACGTGCCTTACTTATTAAGCATGCCTTACAGGGCTGCACACCGGAAGACGTATCCAAGCTTCTTGGTATTCCATTACACGAAATTCTAAAAGTTGCGCATGATGTATGATGTATAATTCCATCGAAAGAGAGATTCCCTTGTGGAGTCTCTTTTTTTGTGAAAAACGTAAATGGTTGCGAAAGTTTGTTCGGTTTTTTACAGGTTTTCTTGCCCAAAAATCAGAAACTCTCCCATATTCCATATGATAAAAGAAAATCTGAGATAGGAGGTCATCATTTGGAGCAAAAAGAAACAGAGAAAAAGAAGAAGCAAGAAGAAAAACACACGCGAAAGAAAATGGAGAAACGGGAATGGAAGCAGCACAAGAAATCTTGGAAGAAAAAACATCCCTTCCGGCGAGTCTTAAAAGTGACATCTATCAGTATTTTGGTACTTGGCGGTGTCACCATCGGAGGCTACCAGCTGGTCATCCATTCGGATGTGTACCACAAGCTGGCTACAGAATCTTATGACATTTTAGCAACCATGGAAAAAGGAACATTCCGTTCTCTTACGAATACCAAGATTTTGGACAAGGATGGACAATTGATTGGAGAAGTGGATTCCGGTACCTACTTGTATGAAGATATTAGTTCTATTCCTTTGGATCTTCAAAATGCTTATATTGCAGCAGAAGACCAGAATTTCAAGACTCACAGGGGCGTGGATTACAAAGCAATTTTACGTGCTGGAATTGCCTTAGTAAAAAATAAAGGTGAGATTACCCAGGGTGGCTCTACCATTACCCAGCAGGTTATAAAAAACAATCTGCTTTCCCAAGAGCAGAGTTTTGTTCGGAAAATTTTAGAAATCCTCATTGCTCCAGAATTGGAAAAGGAGTATAGCAAGCAGGAATTAATGGAGTTTTACTGTAATTCTAATTATTACGGAAATGGCTGTTATGGTGTAGGAAGCGCTTCCCGCTTTTATTTTGGCAAGGACGTCAGCGAACTGACCTTAGCAGAGTCTGCCATGATGGCGGGTATCAGCAACAGTCCCAATAATTATAATCCGGTAGCTGACTTTGAAAAGGCAACCCAAAAGAAAAACCAGGTTTTAAGCCAGATGCTGGAACAGGGAATGATTTCAGAGGAAGAATACAAAACAGCAAAAGAGCAGGATATTGTTGTTACACAGACTTCATCCAGCCTGGTATCCGCCGACAATTATATGAGCAGTTATGCGATACACTGTGCCACTCTGCAGTTAATGGAATTAAATGGATTTGAATTCGATTACCTATTTGAAACGGAAGAGGAAGAAACAGCTTATGAATCTACTTACAGCGATTCTTATAAAAAATATGCATCTGAAATCCGAAGTGGAGGATATACCATCCATACCAGCTTTGACCAAGGAATACAACAGAATCTTCAAGCTTCCATTGACCGCCAGCTGGCATCGGACACCCAGGTACAGGAAAATGGAAAATACCGTTTACAAAGCGCCGGTGTCTGCATTGATAACGAAACCGGCTATGTAGTTGCTATCGTTGGAGGGCGTGGAGAAGATACCTATAACCGTGGTTTCCTGGCAGTACGTCAGCCTGGTTCTGCCATCAAGCCATTACTGGTATACGGACCAGCCTTTAATGAAGGAAAATTACTGCCTTCGATGATTTATGAAGATAAGAAGATCGATATCAATGGCTACTCTCCCAAGAATGCGGGCGGAGGGTATCAAGGAGCTATGACAATACGCAAGGCGATTGCTACGTCTAAAAATACCATTCCGGTACAGATTCTAAATGAGATAGGAACCCAAACAGCAATGCAGTATCTGGCAAAAATGAAGTTCTCTCATTTAGGCTTTGCGGATACTCAGGCATTGTCCACTGCATTGGGAGGTTTTTCCAATGGAGTACAGGTAGATGAAATGGCAAGAGCTTATGCTGTTTTAGCAAATAATGGAAAAGACAGTAATAAAACCTGTATTGTTTCCCTGGAGCATGAAAAACAAGGAACGGTATATGCCTCAGAGAAGGAAAAGGAAACCGAGGTGTTCCAGCAGGATGCAGCCTTTATGGTGACAGATTGTTTACAGGGCGTTTTAAAAGAAGACTACGGAACTGGACACCGTATGAATCTTAATGGGCAGATTGCTGCTGCAAAAACCGGGACAACAGACCATGTGCGGGATTCCTGGCTTTGCGGATATACGCCATATTATACCACTGCCATATGGGTTGGTAATGATGATAATACACCGATGGCAAACAGCAATTATGCGAAGAATGTATGGGCTGATTTTATGAATACGCTTGGAAAGCCAGTAAAGGACTTTACCCTTCCATCTACCATCCAATATCGGAAAGTAGACGGGTCTGGGAATCCATCAGGAGAAATCTATGAGCCTTTGAATAATTCCATTCCCGTGTATGAACGCCGTCCAGAAGGATATGACATGACATCTCTTGCTCTGCAGGATGCGATTTCTAAAAACCAGAAAAAGAAAGAACTGGAAGCTGCTTTAAGCGCTGCTGAAAATGCGGTATCTGCTTTTGAAGCGATTGAGATTACAGATGCAAATGGGATTGACGTTTATGATGCGGCACACCAGGCTGCATTGGATGCTATTAATGAAATTCCAGATGAATATAAACGTGCAAAATTTCAGAAGCGTGTTGTGAAAAAAGAAAAACAGCTTGCAAAATCCTATAAAACCTGGAAAAAGAAAATCGCAGAATCCAAAGCACAGCAAAAAGAACAGGCAGCCCTAGAACAGGCGGCAAGAGATGAACGAAATGAACAGGCTTCCTATCAGAAGCTTCGGGAACAGCGGACTTCTTATGTCCGCCAGTATATCCAGATGCTTTCTGAAAGGGAATATAATACAGTAACGACACAGACGATTTTAAAAGATGCCTGGAAGAGACTGGAAAATTGCAGAGGATATACAGAGTATGATTCCTTAAAAGAAGAACTGCAGGCACAGGAACAGAGAATTTCTGGATTACCAACGGAAGTTCCAAAGCCTGAAATTCCGGAAAACAACTTAGATGTTCCTCCAGTTACTTATCCAGAGGACAAACCGGAGATTCCGGAGCAACAACCGGAAGAAGAAACCGAGCCGGAAGAAGAGAAAGAAAGCTGAAAATCTTTTTTTAAGGATTCTTCCATATTATCAATGTCAAAAAATTAAAACAATCATAGGAGGAAATGACAATGAATAGTGTTGTATTAATGGGAAGATTAACAAGAGATCCAGAGGTAAGATATTCTCAGGGAGAAAAGCCAGTTGCATATGCAAGATATACATGTGCCGTAGATCGTCGTTTTAAAAGAGAGGGTCAGCCAGAAGCAGATTTTATTAACTGTGTTACCATTGGTAAAGACGCAGAATTTGTAGAAAAGTATTTCCGCCAGGGAATGCGGGTTTGCATTCATGGTTCCATTCAGACGGGAAGTTATACTAATAGGGACGGACAGAAAGTGTACACTACAGAGGTGTATACAGACAGGGTAGAACCCGCACAGAATAGGAGTGAAGGTAATGCGCCTGCAACAGGATCCAAAGCAGCTTCCAATCCTGCTCCTGCATCTGCACCACAGGCAGCAGCTAGTGACGGGTTCATGAATATCCCAGATGGCATCGATTGCGAACTTCCATTTAATTAATTGTCTAAGAAAGAGATTCCCTTGCGGAGTCTCTTTTTTGTGCCATAAAAACAGTTTCTTGTATTTGGGGTGTATACTGAAAGCAAGAAAAATGCTATACTCAAAAAAAGAGGAGGTAATAGCATGTATATTGATCACAATATTATCATTGAAGAAAACCTTCCTGCTATGTTACAGGAAGATATTGCAGATTTGGAGCGATATTATGCAGAAGATAACTGGGCTGAATATCTGTTATTACAGGAACTTTTCGAAGCTACCGTTAAACAATTTTGCATCAATGGAAAGATAACCAGAAGCACCGGGCTGAAATTACTGGAAAAATATTCCTGAGATTTCCTTGCGGAGTCTCTTTTTTTACAAAGAAAAAGAACCGCAAAATGCGATTCTAATTCTTTTGGTATTTACGAGATTTTATCGATACGCTGTGCAATCGGCATTTCTGCCGGGAGAGTCAGTGCATCTTTCAGTGTCCAGCCGTTATCCATTCTTTTCTTGAAGATTGCTTTGTCGATGTCGTAATAGTTACACATCTTTGCAATGGAAAGGAAGTCATTTCCATTATGGTCATGGAATACGTAAGAACTGTTTTTGGGATAAGTAAGTGCATATACCATAGGCCAGTCACTCATATCCCGGTTATGGAATAATTGGTAATCCTGCTTCCAGAAGCGGCACATTTCCCGTTTGTTCATGAAGCTGTGTCCCAGATGGTCACGCACTGGCTTCTTGCTTGGCCCCGTACTATGTTTTCTGTAGCGATTCCTTCTCCGCAAAGAGCCATGACGTTCCTTATACTCGCTGATTGCCCGCAAGACATCTTCTGGCTCATACTGCTCTACAATTTCGATAACCTTGTGCATATCATCTGTCTTCATGACTGGAATGGTTAATGCATCTTGCACACTCCAGCCTCTTTTTCTTCTGCCAACATATGCTGACTGAGAAACACCCCAGTTTTCGCACATAGCTGCTTCATTTTCAAAAATATTACCTTCATGGTCGAAAATAGTAGTTCCTTCGCAGCTCGGTGTAATCAAAGAACGCATTAAACCCCAGCCTCTTTGCCTTCTTTCTGTAAATAGCCGATAGTCGACTCCCCATGCATTGCACATCTCGAACGTATTTGTATATTGGTCTCCTCTGTGATCCTTTACCATTTTTACTTTCCTCCTGTTTTGTGTGTTCAGAAGAATATGGCAAAACAGGATTTTTTATATTTTTCTAAAAAATCTGCTTCTCCAGAAGAAAAATTCCATATTAAGAAGATGGCAAAATGCGGCTACAGACTGAATGTGCAGATTTCCATGCCCAAAAATCAGCCGGCATTTGGAAATTGGTATAATAAAAAGAAAAAAAACGCAGAAAAGAGGAAGAGATATGCACGAACAATATCCGTTATACCAGCCAGGAGAACCATGCTGTTTTGTATGCAGAGATTACTTTATCTGTACGAAGAATATCAACAACCACGCCTTAGATTTGAAAACTGCCTGTGATTCCCTGGTTCTAGTGAAAGAATCCGAAGGGGGCAATTCATCGTGAAAGAATATAAACGAGAAATCACTGAAAAAGTCTTAACCGAAGAAGAAAAGGCTGAACAGAAAAAGATATATGAAAATTATAAAAATACACAGATTCCGGAAAAAAATTTAAAAATGCTTGCCGGACTGTTTGCCATTTATAAAGTTTCTTATGAGGAACTGCATGAAATCCTGCGTGTGATCCACTGCTATAAGGCAGACGCAAGGAAACTGGATGAGATGACCCTTGCCGGCATCCCATCTGAAATGCTGGAAAAATTACTGCCAGGACTGACTCAGCCGTCTGGAAGCACCATTTCCATTAAAAAAGTAAGGCTGGGAGAGTAGCAGAAAGGAGAATTTTATGGAAACCATTACTGGAACAGTAGGGCAGATTTTATTCCGAAACGAAGAGAATGGATATACCGTCTTTCTCCTGTTTTCCGAAGGCAAGAAAAATACAGTTGTTGGAACTTATTTTACCATAGCTGAAAAAGAATATTTAAAAGTCCATGGGACCTATACCAGACATTCCTCCTACGGACTCCAGTTCAAAACAGATTATTATGAATCTGTGTTTCCGGAAAATCCCCGTATGCTGGAAGCGTACCTTAGTACTGGAATCATTAAAGGTATTGGGAAGGTGCGGGCAAAAAGCATTATCAAGACCTTTGGAAAAGACACCATGGATGTCCTGACTAACCACCCGGAACGCCTGATGGAAGTAAACGGGATTGGGAAACGGTCTGCTACCCTCATCGGAAGGCGCATTAAGGAGCGTACTAAGGAGCAGGAGGATATTTTAAAGTTATTCCATATGGGACTAACGAATAGCCTGGCACAAAAAATTTATTCCCATTATAAATCAAAGGTATTCCATATTTTGCAGACCAATCCATACAAAGTTATCCAAGAGGTCCGGGGCGTTGGCTTTCAGACCATGGATAAGATTGCCAGGTTAAATGGTGTATCAAACGATTCACCATTCCGGCTTCAAAGCGGCATTTTTTATGTCATGGATACCATCCGGAATAATGGGCATATCTGTTACCCTCGCCAAAAATTGGTCAAAGATGCAGAAAAACTGTTGGGTTCCCATTCAGTAGAAGGAACCATTGCAACAATGACCCAGAGCCATGAGTTATTAGGGATTAAACGGAAAAAGACGGAATATATTTACGTCCCCAAATTCTATGAACAGGAAGAGGAATGCCTAGAAATGCTCCATGCCTTAAACCGGAAGGTCAAAGTACCTAAAGAACAGATTGCGAATATTTTAAAGCAGTTATCTACGACTTTGGATGAAGTACAGACCAATGCGGTTTATGTTGCAGCAACATCCGGCATTATGATTCTGACCGGAGGCCCAGGTGTGGGCAAAACAACAACCACCAACTTGATTATCCGTTATTTCTTAAAACAGAAGAAAAACATCCTTCTGGCAGCACCTACCGGAAAGGCAGCAAAACGAATGTCCGAGGCAACGAACATGCCGGCCTCTACCATTCACCGGATGCTGGAATTTAAAAGTGAAAACGGGCATGGATTCTTTGCGAGAAACAAGGAGAACCCACTGAAAGCAAATGTTGTGATTATTGATGAGGTATCCATGCTAGACCAGAGCCTTTTACATGCATTACTTTGTGCATTGAGAAAGGGTACGCAGCTGATTTTTGTTGGTGACAAAAACCAACTTCCCAGTGTCGGCGCAGGCAACGTCCTTGGTGATATGATTGCGTCTGGGCATTATCCTGTGGTAGAATTAACAAAAATTTACCGGCAGGCTGCTGGAAGTGACATCATAACCAATGCTCATAATATTTTAAATCACAAAGGAATTACGTTATCCAATAAAGATTTCTTCTTTAAAGAATGTACCACACTGGATGAATTAAAACAGCTGCTGGTACATTATGTGAAAGATTCCCTTCCTGCTTTTACAGGTGAAACACAGGTGCAGGTATTGACACCTCTTCGGGTACGTGGTGCAGGCGCCAATGAACTAAACCGTCTTTTACAGGATGCCTTAAATCCCAACGAGGTATCTGTAAAAGGATTCCGGGTAGGGGATAAGGTCATCCAGACCAGAAACAATTACGATATGGTACGGAAAAAGCCAAATGGAAAGAATGAATTCGGTGTGTTTAATGGGGATACCGGGATTGTGTCTGCCATTGATGAGGAAGAAGAACTGCTTACGGTTCTTTTCGATGATGGGTGGGAGTCGGAATATGGATTTGAGGATTTAAAAGAACTGGAATTATCCTACGCACTGACCGTGCATAAATCGCAAGGTTCTGAGTACCCGGTTGTAGTTATCCCGATATGGGACTATATTCCCATGATTACATCCATGAATTTATTATATACCGGCATTACACGTGCGAAAAAATATATTCTGCTTATCGGTTCTTCAAAAATACTGGAACAAATGGCCAAAAACTATACCCAAACCCACAGGTACACAGGACTGAATGACTGTGACCGATATCAAAAACGGGCTGGATAGAAACAGCCCACTTTTTTCGCATAAGTTAAAATAATATACCATATTAGAGATAGAACTTAACAAGGAGGACATCAAAGTATGACTGAAATAAACAATCATTTACATTTCTCAGATACAGACGCATCCATTACACGTCTGCTGTCTGGTTTAAATTTTGAAGATTTTCAAAAGCAGCAGGATTTTTTAAGAAGCATTAAGGGGAATCATGAAACCAATACCATTGTGAACGGCATCCTGGAACTTATGGACCGGGTTGCTGATGTATTTGAAAATTCAACCGGACATTCCCTAACCAACAGGTTTGAGGCTTTAGAAAATTTCTCAAAAGTATTATTACTCTTGGAAGATGCTACGAATAAGGATTATACCCTGTCGGAACTTTTCATGAATGAAAATGTAGCAGGTGTTCCTTCTGATGATACCTTCGGATATGCCCATATCCGTTTTGGAAATATTGTGTGTACCATTGCCAATTATTATGGAATATTTGTTCCCATTGGCCCTGTTTACGCCTTAAAGTTAACAGCCAGTAAGGGCAAGGAAAACACCGCATCCCTGGAACGGATTTCCAAAAAGACCTTTGCAAACCTGTTAAAAGAAGCAACATCGCTTACGCAAGAAGAAATGGAGGCAGCGGAATTATGTGCAGGAGGAGAATTAGATGATTTACGATAAGAAAGCTAAAACTTGTGTGGATATTTTTACAAACGCATATTTCCGTGATTATGAAGTAGCTGTGAACACCGATGGAATTATATTATTGTTACAAAATGGGGAGGTAATTTCCAGTGCAGATTCGCAGCGTTTCCAGGCAGACCCAATGGAAACTTTTGATGCTGTTACTAAGGAAACCATTGATACCTCAACACATCCTTATTTCAAGGATTATGAAATTGCCTTTGAGGAAAACCGGATTCTGATGCTGCAGTATGGTTCTGTAAAGTGCTGTGCTGATTCCAATTTATATGGGATTCGTCAGAAAAAGAATTTAGAGCTTAAGGATATCGGGCTGTCTCTATCCGAGCAGGCAGTGTACCGGTATATCTTTTCCTACATTATCAAACACCGCTATGCACCAACGTATGAGGAAATCTTAAGGAACTGTAAGGTACATTCCAAATCAACTATTTCCACGCACATCAAAAAAATGCTCAGTCTTGGACTTTTGGAGAGTGATGCGCCAGGGCTTCCCAGAGCACTGCGTCTTCCGATGCCGGCGTAGTGAATATATTTCAAAAATTCTCTTTTTTCCATATTCAATGTGAAATATTATTGACTATGGGAGGAAAATAAAATGTACACAAAATTAAAGAGTGACTTGTTGAAGATATCCCGCCGCACTCTCATGACTTTAGTCATGAGCTAGGAGGCAATCCCATAAAAGAGCCTTGATTTCTTGCACAAAAAGCAAATAAAAAATCATATTTGTTATAATAATAAAAAACAAAGAAAACAGCTCTTTTATGGCAATCTAATAAGACAATGTTTTTGATAACCTGTAAAATATGAGTTTATATCAAAAAGAAAGGCGCCTTGCGGTATGAGATATTATTCATTGTATTCTGTAAAAATAAAGCATTATAATCATATTTTAAAAGAAACCGTTTCTCTCTATCGCAAAGTGACGGATTTCTTTCTTCAAGTTTGTCTTAAAGAATGGGATGTTCTTTCTACAAAAACAGCACATCAGAAATTATTGTATATTGAGCAGTTATGTCACCAGACAAAGAAAAATCCAAATATAGCATATAAAACATTTGATCAGAAGTTTTTTATAAATTTCCTAGTTACTTGCGTAGAGCTGCGATTACCGAAGCAATTGGTAAAGTATCTTCCTATAAAAGTAATCTGGGAAACTGGGCTAATGAAGTTCCAACCATTCGTGGAAGAAAGCCTTCGTTACCAAAAGCAGGGCTTATTTACCCATGTCTATATCGAGAGAATATGTATCAACAGACAGGTAAGTATACTGCAAGAATTAAGGTATATGTTCGCTATACATGGGATTGGATCAATATCCAGCTTCGTAAATCAGATGTGGATTATATCCATCGTCATTGCAGCAACAGAAAACAGTGCGCTCCTACGTTGCAGAAACATGGACATCAATGGTTTTTAGACTTTCCATTTGAGGAAACGGTCACTTTAAATAACACTTCTGTTTACGAAGAGACCATTCTTGCTGTGGACTTAGGCTTAAACTCCAGTGCAACCATTGCAGTCATGAAAGCAGATGGCACGATCCTTGGCAGACATTTCTTACATTTGTCCAAGGAATACGACTCTCTGACTCATGCAGTCAATCGAATCAAGAAAGCACAGCAACATGGGAATCGCAAAACGCCAAGACTTTGGGCCAAAGCAAATGGAATCAATACTCACATTGCAACAAGAACTGCAACATTTATTATGGACATTGCAGTGCAATACCATGTAAACACTATTGTATTCGAATATTTAGATACTTCTGGTAAAAAGAAAGGTTCTAAAAAACAGCGATTGCATTTGTGGAAGAGTCAGTATGTGCAGAATATAGTGACAGACAAAGCCCATCGTTTCGGTATGCGAGTCAGTCATATTTGCGCATGGGGAACCAGTAAACTTGCTTATGATGGCAGCGGTATTACGCTTCGTGGAAAGGATGCAAACCTTTCTTCCTATAGTGTATGTCAGTTCCAGAACGGTAAAATTTATAACTGTGACTTAAATGCAGCGTACAATATTGGAGCACGGTACTATATCCGTGAGATTTTAAAATCCTTGCCTGCGAAAGTAAGGTTGGCGATTAAGGCAAAAGTTCCTCAGTTAGCTAAGAGAAGCACCTGCACGTTATCTAGTCTATTTAGCTTAAATGCGGAGCTTATTCTTTCATAGAATAAGAGTTCTGAGTTTTATGCCGTACACTAGAAACATAGTTCCTGTCGCCTAAAGCGACTATGTGTATAAACACTTATGGGAAGCACGCGACTTTAGTCGTGTGAGGTTTCACAATATTGTGGAAAATGAGTATAATATTCCCATGAACGATGAATGGGGAGAGGAGGTTCGTGAAATGTGTAATTTGAGTTAAGGTATCGAAGAAAAAGGTATTCGTAAGGGACTAAAACAAGGTATCGAACAAGGCATTACGCAGCAAAAACAAAACACAATATCTTTCATTAAAGAGATGCAGAAAAAAGGCTGGTCAGCGGAAGAAATCCTTGCTTCTCTTACAAACATCGAAATCGAATAAGTGTACAACCCAAAAGAGATTGCTCGTGCAGCAGTCTCTTTTTAACCAGAAGCTCCAAGATTTCCTCGATTATCTAAGAGCTGGGGAAATCAGCGACTCAGAATTCATCCAGAATCTGGACAAAGCGGTTAATTACGCTTCCAAAAGTTCAAAGTGGAGGGAGGAATACGATATGTTGCTTGCCAGAGAACAGCTTCTTATTGAAGAAGGACGCAAAGAAGGAATGGCACAAGGAATGGCACAAGGAATGGCAGAATCTGCCATCAAATTCATCAAAAACGCCTTGAGAACTCTTTCCCCAGAGGAAGTTTCTAAAACACTAGATGTTTCCCTGGAAGAAGTTCTTCGTGTAGCATCTGAAAAAAATAATTCTGTAGCAAACGAAAAGAGATTCCCTTGCGGAGTCTCTTTTTTGCAAACTGTTTTCCAGAAGTATTTCGATTCCCCTGTTTTTCCATATTCTTTTTGAACACGAAATAAGAGGAGGAATCAATTATGAATCCATGCAATAATGGCAGCTACCATGGATGGCTGTTAAAAGAACCGACTTATATAAAGAATAAAGAAGGCGTGGCGTTTCAAGCCAGGTTTGTTTTAAAGGTAAAACGGGACTACCGGAACCGGGAAGGAAAATATGAATATGATTATATCCCAATGCGTATCAGCGGTGAATCCAGATTAAAACTGGCAGCGAATATGAATCCGGGAGATTCCCTTGCAGTCTGCGGTTCCATAAAAACAGAGCGGTATGAGACAAATGGTCAGCCTTGTTTTGAAGTCTATGTAAATGTAGACAGCGTTTCTTTCTCCCCACGTACATCTACGCTTTTAGAAAAAGAGGAAGAACCAACCGTTGCGTCTAGTTTTAACCTGCCATTCGCATAAAAGAGAGAGCTTCAAGCTCTCTTTTTTATGCACAAAAATCAAATCAGAAATCCTTTTTTGTATCATATTGATAGGGAAGAACAAACAGAGGAGGAATATGTATGGAATGTAATATTACAAATTTGCAGACAGGACAGGAAGCGCAAGTACTTTTAATGGTACAGGAAGTGGAAAAAGCCACTGCAAGCAATGGCACGATTTATGAAAGGCTGAAAGTTCGGGATACCCAGGGAAATGACACGATTCTGTATAATTGGAACGAACCTTTTTCAGAGCCGCTACCAGCAGTGATCATTGCACAGGTACAGACAAAACTGATAAAAGAGAATAATAATTACCAGATGCAGACATATCAGCTTGATAAGACCATTTCCAAAATGCATTTTTTTCCAAAAGCGGCTGTTGACGTAAAAGAATACTGGAATGAATTAAATGAATATGCCAAAAAGCTGCCGGAAAACATGCATAAACTGGTTGGCATGGTCTTGATGGCGAATCAGAAAAAATTTCTTGCTTTTCCGCTTACTGCATCCAAGTCTTTTGCCCGCCGCTGCGGTATTTTGGAAGCAACAGTAAAACTAACAAAAATGGCATCTGAAGCTGCTTCCATCCTGGGATTGGACTGGAATCTTACTGTCACATCCGCCATCCTATATTATGTTGGTTATACCGATTGTGTCAATGATGCCTTTGTAGCCACACCAGAAGATATTCTTATCGGAGCCGGTGTATCAGGATACACGAAAGTTCTACAGCAGGCTGAACTCCTGAAACAGGGACTGGAAGAAGAGGCTGTTCCTGGATTTGAAAAGGAACTTTCCTGTATCAAACACCTTCTGTTAAGCAGGTATAAAGGAATTAGTACTGCACTGCCTGAAGCAATGCTATTACGCCACTTAGATGCAGTTTTAAATGATGTTGACCTGGCGCTTACTGGAACATCTCATACTGAACCAGGGAAAACAACCAGTATCGCAGGACTTGGAAGATTGTATCGGAAATGAGAAAACGGGATTTCCCCGTTTTTTCTTTCTTGACATTTTTTCATGAAGAACCTAAACTAAAATACGAAAGGAGAATTCATTATGTTAAGGAGACTAAAGGCAGGACATATTTGCCATGCCATGTACGATTCGGTCAAACTGGAATCCTGGATAGAAGATGAATATCTATATTTCCGTGCTTACATCCATCATCCTCCATCTGTAGAATTCACAAAACAGTTTTATCAGACAATTGGTATCAAATTAGAATACACCAAAGACTATATTCAAGTATCTTCGAAATTGCATTTGAAGAGTTACATAAACGAAAACGAATATCTGACCAGACGTATTGATACGCTTTATAAATATCTGGTTTTATCGTTTCAGGAAAAGGTGAAATACCCGTTACATAGCATTATCGTTTGATCAGAGAGCAGGCAGTGTCCTGCTCTTTTCTTATTTTGTTTTTGTTTTTTTTCCATATTCAAAACGATAAAAACAAAATAGGAGGTATTATGATGAACAAATTTGAATTAAAGCAGGTATTAAAGAAAGCAATCCGAGGTGTAAAAGATGGCATGCATGTTGGTGCAAATCTTTTATTGGTACAGGTAAAATCCGGGACGCTGATAATTTCAGCAAGAAATCCACTCTGGGCTGTCCGTGCATGGGCTGATATTGCAGAAGGAGAAAAGGAAATTTCCTGTGTGGTAAATTCTACCCTCTTCAATCAGATTGTAGATAAAATGCCGGGAGAAAGCATTACCCTGTCACTTTCCAAACAGATGCTTTTAATCAAAAGCGGAAAGTTAAAGGCAACCATTCCTTATATGCAAGATTACAAATGGCCTGAACCAGAGTCTTTTAAGCCTCTGCACAGTTTTGATATGGAAGAAAAGTTCTTAAACTGTTCCCATGCATTGGCAAAAAAAGAGGAGATGAACGGATTATTTGGTTCCTACCATATTGAAATGCTGGTGGATGGGCTGCGGGTAACTGCATTAGATACGAAACGTATTTCTATCTGTACCTCTGGGCAGGGGAAACCGCAATATGACATTGTAATTGCTGGTGAAATCATCAAAGAAGCCATCAGCCTTTCCGATGGAAAATCCCATTTGGAGACGGATGGGCAGAGTGTGCTGCTTTCCGGGGAAGGCGTAGAGATTTACGCAAAAACAAGGCCGGAGCCTTACCCGAACATCAACAATATACTTAATGAAAGAAAAAGCGTGACCAGCATGGCGGTAAACAGACAGGAATTTTTAGATGCAATCCTGGTTGCAACCCTTTTAGATGATGTGGTTATCTTAAATATATCTGAAAAAGGAACAACACTGAGCAGTAAGCCTAGTATAAAAGGAGATTCTTCTATTGAACTGACTACGGAAGTAAAAGGTCCGGATATCCGTATTGGATTGAATGGCACTTACTTAAAAGATTCCCTCCGTGCAATAACCGGTGAAGAAGTAATCTTTCATTTTAACAATCCTAAAACTCCAGTTTATACGGAAGTAGAGCACCAGATGGAACTGATCATGCCTGTTTCAATTCAAGCAAGTTACAGCTCCATGGAACGTGTTCTGTAATGAACGTTTGGAAAGACAAACTACCGCATGCCGGTAGTTTTCTTTTTGCAAAAACCATGCGCAAAAATTCTGCACAATCTGTCCCATGTTAAAATACAGCATAAGAACTTGTTAATCATTGCTTGTGGAAAGGAGAAGGGGCAAAGAGCCTGCATGTCCCTTAGATTTAATAAAATATGGAAGATAAGAAAACATCACAGATAATACCTGAAAAAGAAGATTTGGAATTGAAGAAAGGGATGCCGGTTACAAAACTCATAAATGACATCTCGAAGCTACATATTGGGGATAAAGTCAAAATACCAAGACAATTCCTTCCAACGGACAGTACCGTTTCCGAAACCAATTATGTAGATGCAGTTATAGAAGCAATTTGCAAGTACCATATCGTATACCGTTTAAAACCAGGCACACGCATATCCCTGGATTATTTCGACAGCTTACAGGTTCTTGTTACAGAGGCTTTTTCCAGCTATCCGGAAGAACAGCAGCTTTTGGATTTGGCAAACGCCATGACAGAAAAATAGAAAGCTGCCATATATGACAGCTTTCTGCACTTACGCACGTTCAGATATCGCCTTGCATTCAGAAGCAATGCTATATAACGCCTCCCTAATTGCTTGACTATTACAATGAAGCATGAAATCCTGGGCATTTTTCCCTCTTTCAATGGATTTTTGCTTTACCATGCAACGGTACTGTTCCTCAGTCATAAAATCCTGCCAGGTCAGACGGTTCACCTTGCAGGTGATATAGCCATCCGCGTCATATTGCAGCGTAACATCATGCCCATGTACGGGTTTATCTTCTGAATACTGTATTGGTGTCAGGATGTATCCGGGGGAATGGATACCCACTACCGTTGCTTCTGCCTTCGATAAATGAAAGAGTTCTTCTTTCTGCACGATCCTGGAAGTATAATACCAGTCTGGTCTTCCCTCTAATTCCCATAAGATATCCGCCGCCTGCCCATATTCTACATGAAGGGTATAAATAATCAGGTCAATGGCATTGATAGCCGCACCGCAGGCAGTGCAATACAGGTTATTCCATCCCGGCTTAAAATAGCAGTTTGTTGCATGGCGGTCCGTATGCCCCGGAAGCGGGCAGAGAAGAAAACAAGAGGTACCTTTTCTTCTCACCGGTATCCCAAGGTAATTCACAACCGCTTCTATATCTGCTTCCTGCTTTAATCTTGCGTAATTATTTTTTGCCATAGCAATTCCTCCCATAATTCCTTTTGCATCAATATGGAAGAAACTCAAAAATACGATTAAGGAGATTTTTATGAAAGTAAAAGAATATATCACAAAACTAAATGACCAGAAACATACTTATTTGGCAGAGGTTAGGGAGCATCCCTGTTCCTGCCTGGATGACCCACAGAAATGTTTCGACTTTATCAACGAGGTCTATGACGCCAGCCACTTATCCGAAGAGCATTTTTATGTAATTGCTACGGATATGAAATCAAATCCTATCGGCATTTTTGATGTTGCCCATGGTTCCAACGATGGTTCTTATGTCCAGCCAAGGGAAACCTTGATACGCCTGCTGCTGTGCGGTGCGTCTGCTGCCATCTTAGTACACAACCATCCCTCAGGAGACCCAAAACCAAGTTCGGATGATTTTGAGACAACGACAAGGTTTAAAGCATCCTTCCAGCTGATTGGATTAAAACTTTTAGACCATATCGTAGTAGGAAAAGAAGATTTCTATTCCTTCAGACAGAATCGAAAAATAAGATAGTCCCCATTTCCAAAATCCCATATTTACTGCAAGAAAACAAAGAAAAGGAGAGTTTATATGATTTATTCAAAGCATCATTCAATGGAACCAGAAAAGTCCAGCAGCGCTTTGATTCTTGCAGGAGCAGGTTCTGGAAAATCGGACTGGATTAAATCCAACCTGCTGCAGATGGACGAAAACTTCATTGTGGTAGACCCAGGTGGAGATTATGTGAAATCGGTTGGAAATGCGTTAAAAGAGCATGGATACAAAATTCAGGTATTGAATCTGGACCATCCCCAAAAAGGAGTCCATTACAATCCATTCTCCTATGATTTTGAAGATTCCAGAATCCAGAATTTGGTGGATTCTCTTTTGAAAAATGTCAAGGATGAAAAAGAGGATGGCTACTTTTACAATGCAGAGAGAATGATACTATCCTCTGTTATGGGGTATGTACTAGAATTTGGGAAAGAGAAGAAGTGGGATAACATAAGGGATTTCTTCCATCTGGTAGAAACGCTAGTAACTCCAGAAAAGGAGGATGGACTCTTCCGCTTAATGGAACAAGCTTCCGAAGACAGCATTGCGAAACGGTATCTTAACTCCTTCCAAGAATATGTTGGTGAAAAAACACAAAAAAATGCGTTGGTTGCCAGCGTAGCCGATATGCAAGGTTTGTTTACTGAAGACATGCTGGACTGCATGATGCAGGACGATTTGCATTTAGACCAGTATAGTGAAGAAAAAACAGCCTTATTCCTGGTTACAAATCCGATGAAGAAGAAAAATAATGTAGTATTGTCTATGTTTTTCTGCCAATTATTTAGTCTGTTGTCGAAGGAATCCGCAAACTGGAAATACCCGGTTCACTGCATTATGGACGAATTTATGAACTGTGGTGTGATTCGGAATTTGAATGATGCTATTGCTTACTCCGGGGACCGTTTTCATTTAAGTCTCATTTTACAGGGAACAGGACAAATGAAAGAGCGTTACAATGGAATGTCCAATCAGTATCTGAATTCTTTTGATGATTGCCTATTCTTGGGTGCAACGGATGAAGAAAGCATTTCTTATCTTTCCAAGCGTTTCCATCTTCCGGTAGATACCTTAAAACAATTAAAAAAGAACCAATGTATCTTCTTGCAGCATGACTGGAAGAAGCCAGAAACAGATAAAAAATATAAATATAAAAGGCATCCGTCATATAAGAAAACTGCAGACTATAAATCAAAGTTTCTTTTTGATTCTTGATAAATATTGTGTATTTTTTAACAAATCGAACAAATTTTCGTAACCAGTTATGATTTTCTTTCACAACAAGGAGATGCCATTTGGTATCTCTTTTCTTCTAAAAAATAAGGAGAATACTATGCAGTTCTTAAAACAAAATCGAAAAATTCTTTTAAAAGCCACAGGACTTGCAGGCTTATTTCTGCTTTGTTTATACCTACGTATGCAGATTTTTACCCTGGCATATGTCCCGTCAGAAAGCATGGTTCCAACATTACAAGATGGCGATTTCCTTTTTGCGACAAAATATGATAAAGCAGAAATCAAACGGTATGACGTTGTACTGTTTAATTTTCCGGACAATGAACGTTTATGCTTTGTAAAACGGGTAATCGGGATGCCTGGGGACACCATCGAAATTAAAGATGGAAGAGTATACGCCAATGGCGTTTTGTGCCAGGATAATTTTGTAGAAGAGTTGTCCAATGACGATGGAATTTATCAGGTGCCCGAAGGATGTTATTTTATGCTGGGAGATAACCGGAATAATTCTCTTGACAGCCGCTTTTGGGAAAATACCTTTGTGCAGCAAGACCAGATACGCGGAAGAGTAAAATGTATTCTGTTTCCATTCTCCCATATAAAAACATTCTAATAGTTTTTCCGTGATTTTTCTTTTCCTGATTTTCTCCCATATTTCCAATATAACAAATGCAATGATAGGAGGAAATGAAACATGGCAAAAATTGTAAATGATAATCGTCTGACTGTAAATGAAGCTGCTTTAATTTTCTGTATCCTTGGCTCCCCGGATCCAAAACGGAAAGGAAAACGGATTTATCCAACCATCAAAGAGTCTATTAACTATATGATGGGAGGATATACCGCTAATCCTGAAGAAGAGCGGAAAGAAGCAGTTGAATCCATTGCTACCACACAGATGACTTTTTGCTAATTGGAAGAGAAGTCCTTTACGGGCTTCTTTTTCTTTTTCGCGTTTTTCCATATTCTTTCTGTAAAATACATTTCAAAACAGGAGGAAAATATTATGGTAAAAAAATTACAGGAAATCTTAGGAAGCGGATATGAAATTACGGAAGTAACAACAAAAAAGAACAACTATAACGCCCATCAAGTTTCCATTCGAAAAAAAGGAGACTCAATAGCAGCACTCTTTGATTATGAATCATGCAAAATTGCTCCAGAGGGAGTAGCAACAGCATATTTCGAGGCCATGAAAAAGAATAATGCCCTTGATACATATGCCAAAAAGTTTCTAGACCCAGACTGGATGAAAGAACATGTTTACATTAGACTGACTTCTGATGCGAAATATGCTGAAAACTATGTACACAGAAAGACAGCAGATTTGTATATGATTCCATATGTTCAGTTCGATGAGGAGCATATGACAAATATCAAATCAATCTACACTGAAACATCAAAAATAACAGATGATGAAATTTTTCTTGCTGCTATGAAAAACATGGATAAGGAATGCGTCTTGAACTCTCTGGATGATATCGTATCCTATCCCTTGCTTGACAAAAGCATTTCGGATTTACCGAATTACATGGAGAAAAGAAAAGAAGATGATATCCCTATGTTGGTCGTAACAAACACATCAAAGTTTTTTGGCGCTGCATCCATCTTTTGCGAGCGTGTACAAAATCGCCTAGATGAATTGTTCCCAAACGGATATTATTTAGTTCCAAGCAGTATCCATGAATTTATAGCGGTGGATAAACAAATTCTTATTCCAGAATCCTTAAAAGAAGTTATTTTTGATATGAATAAGAATGTAGTCGAAAAGGAAGAACAGTTATCCGATGCTGCATATTATTTTGAGAACGGTATTCTTCATAAGACAATCCTTTAATTTTTACCAAGAGAAGTCCTTTACGGGCTTCTTTTTTTCTTTTTGAAAAGCTTGCAAATGGATACGCCGATTCTGAACAGCTTAATTTGACATTGAGAAAAAAGATGCTTTCATAGCGTCTTTTTTCTTGCCCAAAAGTCAGAATCCTTATCTTTTTACTATGCTGAAAGAAAAAGGAACGTAATATTACAGAAAATGTGCCTATTCACGAAAAATATACCACTTTTTATAGGTAGAACACAATACGAATAGGAGGTGATGTTATGGAAAAACAAGTGTATATGGTCAGCGATATTGTTGATATCTTAGGAATCAGTAAATCTAAAGCCTATGATTTTATACGGGATGCTTATAAAAGCGGAAATTCCTTTCGTGTAATCAAGATTGCCGGAACATACCGTATCCCGAAAAAGAGTTTTGACCAGTGGCTTCAAGGATCATAATTCCGAGGCTCATAATTGACATTCTATTTATATTTTTGTACAATTTAAAAGAACTTCTCTTTTGTAGATGGGATTACAAAGGAGGAATATCATGAACAATGAAGTTTATTTTAAAAATGACAGCTGGTGTATTTGTGTACGGATTGTTAACCCTTACATGAAAAAAATCTTTTACGAAGTGAAAAAAGGATACCGGACAGAAAAAGAAGCGCTCAAAGCCAAAGAAGACTATGATACACAATATTTAAAGGATATTGAGAATGCCAAGAAACGTACCGGCATGCGTTTTACGTTCAAAGAATATATGGAATACTGGGTAAAAGAAGAATTTATTAAAATATCTTCCAAAGGCTCACACGCAATTGCATATTGGACAATCTATAAAATTATCATTCCCAACTTAAAGCAGGATATGTTTTTGCCCTATGTAACTGCTGACTATATTAATGAACTCATTGATGCCTGTAAACCTGTTTGTGATTCTGCAGGGCAAGCAGTTTCTCGATTTTTACGAAATATCTTAGGTTCTGCATATTCCTATGGATACATGCCAAAAGATATTCGGGATGATTTAATACCGGTAAAAAGAAGGAATCCTTCCATAAAAATTTTATCTTATCCAGAATTGGAACTGCTGATACAGGAAACGATGAAACATCCCGCGTACAGTTTTGAAGTGCTTTTAGCATTATTCTGCGGTCTTCGTTCTGGAGAAATACGGGCTTTGCGTTACGAAGATTTCAATAAAGAAGAGCAAACGCTTCGTATTGAGCGACAATTTACTTATGCTTACCAGATTGCTGACGCAAATGATTCTTATGAATTTAAGTGCAAACCAGAAGAAAAAGCACCAAAAGCAAACAGCTACCGTCTTCTGAAAATCCCTGCTTTTCTCTTTGATGAACTAGAAAAAAAGAAGAAATTCAATGAAGAAATCATCAAAGGAAAAAAAGAACAGGGCGTTACGGATTTAGATGAAGAGTATGTCTGCATCTCGTGTTATGGAAAAAGAAAAGGAAAATCTACCTTAACAGCTTCCTTAAATCGGCTATGCCATTTTTCAGGTATACCAACTGTTAGCATGCATGTCTTAAGACATCAATTTGCAACCATGTTATTAGAAGAGGGTACGTTATCTTTAGAGTATATTGCAAAACTTATGGGACATAAAAGCCCCATGACGACCTATAGCATCTATTGTGATGTTATGGAAGCCAGAGAACAGGCAAAAGAAGCTTTAGATACGTTAATCCCCTATTCCAATAATAGGGAGGTGTAGACGATGTTCCTTAAGCCAGATGAATTTTCCCCGTATTTTTCTTATGGTTCCGTTATATCTTATAAATTTGTTGGAAATGTTTCAAAAGACCGTAATAAATATCGGTTCCGTTTTCAGCTTTTATTTGAGAATGGAATAACTCTAAATAAGCAACAATGCGGCTTTGCAACAATAAGAGCAGCGAATGAAAGCAAGGAACTGCTGATTCACGAACTACTGTCAAACACCTATTGCCCTTTTGATTTCACCGTAAAAGAATTTCTGGAGTACTGGGTATTTCATGTTGTAATTAAAGAAATGAAGCTGTCCTTTAATACGCAACAAGGTTATTGCAATGTTGTGTATAATCACATCATTCCCTTTTTAAAACCAACCACAAAATTATCTTCCATTACACCAGAAAAGTTATTAAAATTGGTAGAATCACGTACTTCAGATATTATAAAAAAACGTACTTTACATGTATTGAGGATATCTTTGGGTTATGCCTATCATAAACACTATATCAAAACAAAACCAGCTGAAATGGCAAATGAAATTTTCAGAAAAACATACACGATAAAAAGGAAAAAACGTGATGTTGTATGGACGATTGATACGATAAAACTGGTATTGATACGTTGCAGGGAAGATTTTCCTGATATTTATATGCCTGTTTTATTGAGTCTTATGTTAGGAACCAGAGTTTCAGAAACTCTGGCAATCAAGTACCAGGATATTGACTTTACAAGTAAAACTGTTTATATTTCAAAACAGATTGGTTACAAATGGGATACCGAAACATTTTTGCCACAAAAAGGTGAAATTACAACCAAAAGTCAAAACGGAAACCGTTTTATTCCACTCCCTGACTGGGTAGCAGAAGAAATCATTTTAAAACGGACCTGGTATGAAGAAATGAAAACAAAAGTTCCAACATTCCAGGATTTGGATTATATCTGCTGCAGACACGATGGCACTCCATATTACCGTGCATACTGGGCAAAACAATTTAAAACACTTATGGATATGTGCGGATTGTCCGCCCATTGGCATGACATGCGGCATGTATATGCAACCATGTTAAAAAACAACAGTCTGAATGTAAAGGCTATATCCAAGTTTTTAGGACACGCAACACCAGCATTTACAGAAGACGTTTATATCACACAAAAAGAAACTGCATATGACTGCACCGTATTAGAAAAATATTGGGAACGCATGCAAAAGCCAGTCGTTACGCAGGATGAGATTCTGGTCGTTCCATTTGTACAGTTTGCACAAAAATTATTTTCAAAAGAAGCTACAATGTCCAGAGAAAATCAATAGAAAAGTACGTTTAAATACTATATAATAGTATGCATTATCATATTTTCCAAAAAGCTATGTAAAATTTGGAATTTATAATAATAGTCGTTAGGCTTCAGATTTTGGACAAGATTAAATGTAAAAGTGAAGTTTTTTAATCTATAAAACAACAAAACAAAATCGGATTCAGTAATAAAGAAGAGAAGCATTCTTTAGTAAAAATGTACAAAAAACAGGAGTTATTTATGAGAAAACTAGCCTTAAATGATGAAATATTACTAAAAGTAGAGAATCCAGCCCGCTATATCGGGAATGAGGTAAACTCAGTAATGAAAGACAAAAACGTGGATGTACGATTCTGCATGGCCTTTCCTGATTCTTACCAGATCGGCATGTCCCATCTTGGGATCCAGATATTATATGACATGTTCAATCAGCGTGAAGATACCTGGTGTGAACGTGTTTATTCTCCGTGGCCGGATTTGGACAAGATTATGAGAGAACAGCAGATTCCGCTATTTGCACTGGAATCTCAGGATCCTGTCAAAGATTTTGATTTCCTTGGGATTACTATTCAATACGAAATGTGTTACACCAACATTCTGCAGCTTCTGGATTTAAGCCAGATTCCATTACGTTCAGAAGACAGAACTCTGGATCATCCATTTGTTATGGGCGGAGGACCTTGTACTTATAATCCGGAGCCTTTAGCGCCTTTCTTTGATATGTTTTATATTGGGGAAGGGGAAACGGTGTTTAACCAGCTACTGGATGCTTATAAGGAATGGAAAAACAGTGGGAAAAGCAGAAGGGAATTTCTGGAAATGGCTGCAGAGATTCCAGGCATTTACGTGCCTTCTTTCTATGAAACAACCTACCATGAGGACGGAACCATTGCTTCTTTTAAACCGGTAAATCCTCATGCAAAAGAGAAAATTGAAAAGCAGGTGGTTATGGATTTAACCAACACCTATTATCCGAAAAAGCCCATTGTACCTTTTATCAAAGCAACACAGGACCGGGTGACTCTGGAAATCCAAAGGGGCTGTATCAGAGGGTGTCGGTTCTGTCAGGCAGGTATGTTATACCGCCCAACCAGAGAGCGTGACGTAGACTTCCTGAAGGACACTGCAAAATCCATGTTAGAAAGCAGCGGACATGAAGAAATTTCTCTTAGTTCTTTAAGTTCCAGCGACTATTCCCAATTGCCGGAGCTCATTGATTATTTAATTGAGGAATGTTCTGCCAGAAAGGTAAATATTTCCCTGCCCTCTCTTCGTATTGATGCTTTTTCCCTGGATGTAATGAGCAAGGTGCAGGATATTAAAAAAAGCAGCCTGACCTTTGCGCCGGAAGCCGGTTCCCAAAGACTTAGGGATGTAATTAACAAAGGTCTGACTGAAGAAGTTATTTTAGAAGGTGCATCCAAAGCTTTTGAAGGAGGATGGAGCCGGGTAAAATTGTACTTTATGCTGGGTCTTCCTACGGAAACAGAAGAGGATATGAGAGGTATTGCCCATCTGGCAGAAGCTATTGCCAAGAAATATTATGAAATTCCAAAGGATCAGCGCCATGGAAAATGCCAGATTGTAGTAAGCACGTCCTTTTTTGTGCCAAAGCCATTCACACCGTTCCAGTGGGCTGGCATGTTCCGCAAAGAAGATTATCTGGAAAAAGCGAAAATTGTAAAAGAGGAAATCCGGGCTCAGTTAAATCAAAAGAGTATTAAATATAATTATCACGAAGCAGATGTAACAGTTCTGGAAGGTATTCTGGCAAGAGGAGACCGAAGACTTGCGGATGTTATTGAGGCTGTTTATAAAAAAGGCGCAATTTTTGATGCCTGGTCCGAATACTTCCGCTATGACCTGTGGATGGAAGCCTTTGAGGAGATTGGCTTAGACCCTGAGTTCTATACACTGCGGGAGCGTCCTTTGGATGAAATTTTCCCATGGGATTTCATTTCTATTGGTGTTTCCAGAAAATTCCTGGAAAAAGAATGGGAGAAGGCTCATAAGGAAGAAATCACTCCAAACTGCAAAATGAAATGTTCCGGCTGTGGCGCTGGTATCTACAAAGGAGGAATCTGCATTGAAAGTAAGAATTAAATTTGCAAAACAAGGGACAATGAAATTTATCGGACATTTGGATATTATGCGCTATTTCCAGAAAGCGATTAAAAGGGCTCACATTGATGCCGCATATTCCGAAGGTTTCAGTCCCCATATGATTATGTCCTTTGCAGCGCCTCTTGGCGTAGGGGTAACCAGCACCGGAGAATATTTTGACCTGGAAATCAAAACACCTCTTTCTTCCAGGGAAGCTGTGAAACGCCTGAACCAGGTTATGGTAGAGGGAATGGAAATTTTAAGTTTTCGTAAAATACCGGATGGAAAGGCAAATGCAGCTATGGCATTGGTAGCTGCTGCAGACTATGAAGTAAAATTCCGTGAGGGAATGGAACCGGCTGTTGACTGGCAGGAAAAAGTCACTGCCTTTCTGGAACAGCCGGAAATCATGATTGTGAAAAAAACCAAGAAAAATGAAAAAGAAGTAGATTTGAAACCGTTTCTTTATGACATGCAGGTGCAGGGAAATGGAATTTTTCTGAAACTGGCAGCCGGAAGTGTAAAAAACACCAAACCAGAGCTGGTGATGGAGGCCTTTTATAAATTTTGCGGGAAAGACTTCGATGCCTTGAGCCTCCTGATTCATCGCCTGGAGGTTTATGCAGATACTGGCACAGAAGGAAATCGAAATCTGGTTTCTCTGGAAGATTTAGGTGAAGATATTGAGTAAATTAATTATTACCCATATGATTTGTCACCAAAAAGAGGTGATGGTATCTGCTCTGGCAGAACAGGGAAGAATCTGCCAGCTTCATATCTTTCACGAGAAAGAAAAAGGGATTCTGGGAAATATCTATATTGGAAAAGTACAGAACATTGTAAAAAATATTCACGCTGCTTTTATTGAAATTGCAGATGGAATTTCCTGTTATTATTCTATGGATGAAAAATCAGAAATTTTTTTCACAAACCCGAAAAAAGATAAGACCATGAAAATCGGCGATGAAGTTCTGGTACAGGTTTCCAAGGAAGGGATTAAGACAAAGCTTCCCTGTGTAAGCGGAAATCTGAATTTTACCGGGCGCTATCTGGTACTTACCTCTCAGAGAAAAGAATTGGGATTTTCCGGGAAGTTAAAGAAAGAAGAGAAGAAACGAATCCGGGAAATTTTAGAAGATCATCTTCCCAAACAGGCAGGGGTTATTGTCCGGACGAACTGCAGAGATGCAGATGCTTCTAATATTTTACGAGAACTAAAGCAGTTGCAGAATCAGTATGAAGATGTATTGAAACGGGCTTCCACCAGAGTTTGCTTCTCCCTGTTAAAAGAAAATATTCCTGATTCTATACAGGTACTCCAAAGCACCTATACGAAAAATCTGGAAGAAATCATAACGGATGATAAGGCTGTTTTTCAACAAGTCCAAAGCTATCTTCAATGTTATGAAACTCAAGAGGTTCCGGTACGTTTTTATGAGGATTCCCTGCTTCCTCTTGCAAAACTTTATTCTCTGGAAACGGCTGTTTCAGAAGCAGCACAGGAGCGTGTATGGCTAAAATCCGGCGGCTTTCTGGTAATTCAGCAGACGGAAGCTTTTGTTTGCATTGATGTGAATACCGGGAAGTTTTCCGGAAAAAAAGAAATTCAGGAAACCTTTCGGAAGATTAATCTGGAGGCAGCCAGAGAAATTGCCTTGCAGCTTCGTCTTCGGAATCTTTCCGGTATTATTTTAATTGATTTTATTAATCTGGAAAAGGAAGAAGATAAAAAGGAATTGCTTCAAACCCTTCAGGTATACTTAAAACAAGACCCGGTGAAAGGAACTGTGGTAGATATGACTCCATTAAATATTGTGGAGGTCACCAGAAAAAAAGTGCGGAAGTCTTTGCTGGAAGAACTGAAAGCCCTGGAAAAATAGGAGGCTATGGTAGTATATGAAAGAAAAATCACCTTTAACCACATTGTGCTATATTGAAAAAGATGGACAATATTTAATGCTCCACCGCGTATCCAAAGAAAATGATGTCAACAAAGATAAATGGATTGGTGTAGGCGGTCATTTTGAGCAGGATGAAAGCCCGGAAGAATGTCTTTCGCGGGAAGTAAAAGAAGAGACCGGACTTACCCTTACTTCCTATCGTTTTCGTGGGATAGTCACCTTTTGCTTCTCTAAAGGTGACGGAAGTTTTTCTGAAACAGAATATATGTGTCTCTACACAGCCGATGAATTTCAGGGAACTTTGAGCCCCTGTGATGAAGGAGTTCTGGAATGGGTTGACAAAAAAGAACTCTTTAACCTGAATCTATGGGAAGGAGATAAGATTTTCTTCCGGCTTCTGGAAGAAGACAGACCTTTCTTTTCTTTAAAACTGACCTATGTGGATGATGTTTTGAAAGAGGCGGTGTTAGATGGAGAAAAATAACTGCACGTTAAAACCATGGCATGGAATTGCGATGTTCCTTGTAGTGATGGCATCCTTTTATACCATTATTGCCTGGATGCAGGGAAAATGGGGCATGTACGGACTGGCGCTTACGGAGTTGTATCTGCTCCTGCTTAGTATTGCCGGAACAAAACTTTTCAGACAGCCTCTTAAAGCTATATTCCCTTTAAAAAAACCAGAAGGAAAAAAGCTTCTGGCAGTGGCTCTTTTTTGGGTTTCTTCCTATGCCCTTGTGATTCCCCTTACCATGCTTGTGGCTTATTTTTATCCGGAGCAAATGTTTTCTGTAAGCGGAAATCTGAATGCATTTATTGCCAGCGTTCCGCCGCTTCTTGCTTTGGTGATTAGCAGTGTACTGCCTGCCGTGTGTGAAGAAGCAGTACACAGGGGATTTATTTTAAAGAGTATGCAAAGCAGATTGAAAAATATCTGGGTTCTGACCATTTTCATGGGGATTTTGTTTGGATTATTTCATGGAAGTATATGGAGATTCCTTCCCACAGCACTTTTAGGCGGTGTGTTGTCGTATTTAATGATTCGCACAGAAAATATGATTTATCCGGCGCTGTTTCATTTTATCAACAACAGTGTGCCATCTTTACTGTCCGGTTTATTGTCCGGAGGAACGGATACCGCCCAAACTGCGGCAGCCACAGAACAACTTATAGAGCAGGGACTTCCTATTAGTTTCCTTGGTATTTATATTGCCATGGCATGTATCGTTCCTTTTGGTTTTTATACTGCGGATTATTTACTTAGAAAAAGTCAGGAAAAAGAGAGAGCGTATCTGTCCTCCAATAAAATGCTGGTTCTTTTGGTAGTGTTTACCATTTTACCTGTTATTGTAGGTATGATATTGTTTTTCTATGGATTCTTCTTTGAATCAGGGGCTTTTTCCATATTAGGATAAAAAACTCCGGAAAAATTCATTTTATCTCTTGACGAATGGGAAGATAGCTGTTAATATATTAGCGTATGCCGCACAAAGAGGTAGAAGCACCGAAATTTCGGTCACCGTATTTGGCGAGTAATGATAATAGGAGGTGCCATATGTACGCAATTATTGCAACAGGTGGTAAACAGTACAAAGTAGCCGAAGGCGATGTTATCAGAGTAGAAAAGCTTGGAGCAGAAGCTGGTGAAACTGTTACATTTGACCAGGTACTTGCTGTAAGCAACGATGGTTTAAAAGTTGGCGAAGACGTAGCTAATGCAAGTGTAACTGCATCTGTAGTTGAAAACGGTAAATCAAAAAAAGTTATCGTTTACAAATATAAGAGAAAAACCGGATACCACAAGAAAAACGGTCATAGACAGCAGTTTACTAAAGTTAAAATCGAAAAAATCAATGCTTAATCAATATGATTAGAGTGACGATTTATCAGAATTCAGAACAGAAAATTTCAGGATTTGCCATGCAGGGACATGCAGGTTATGCTGAAAGCGGCAGCGACATTGTATGTGCGGCGGCATCTGTGCTTGCGCAGAACGCAGTAAATTCTATTGAGCAGTTTACCGAAGATACCTTTACCGTAGAGGTAAATGAAAATTCAGGTGAATTGTATTTTAAGATAGATGCAGGCTATTCCGATGAGACAGAATTGTTGTTGAATTCGCTTATCCTCGGTTTGCAGGGGATAGAAGAAGAATACATGGAATATATCGATGTAATATTCGAGGAGGTGTAAAGACATGTTAAAAATGAACCTTCAGTTATTCGCTCATAAAAAAGGTGTTGGTTCTACAAAGAACGGACGTGACTCTGAGTCTAAAAGACTTGGTGCTAAAAGAGCTGACGGACAGTTTGTAAAAGCTGGAAATATCCTTTACAGACAGCGTGGAACAAAAATTCATCCAGGCGTTAACGTAGGAAGAGGCGGAGACGACACTTTATTTGCATTAGTAGACGGTGTTGTTCGTTTCGAGAGAAAAGGCAGAGACAAAAAACAGGTTTCTGTATTTCCAGTAGTTACTGAAGAGTAATTCACGATAACAAGGGCGGCTTCAAATCTTTTAGGGGTTTGAAGCCATTTTTTATAGAAAGAGGTTAATATGTTTGCAGACAGAGCAAAAATTTATATCCGTTCCGGAAAAGGCGGAGACGGACATGTAAGCTTCCGCAGAGAGCTTTTTGTTCCCAATGGCGGCCCGGACGGCGGAGACGGCGGGAAAGGCGGAGATGTTATCTTTGAAGTAGATAAGGGTATGAATGCACTGACTGATTATCGTCATAAAAGCAAATATAAAGCAGGTGACGGTGAGCAGGGAGGCAAAAAACGCTGCCATGGTGCAAACGGAAAGGATATCATCTTAAAGGTACCGGAAGGCACTGTCATTAAGGAAGCCACCACAGGTAAAGTCATTGCAGATATGTCCGGTGAAAATACCAGACAGATTGTACTGCGCGGCGGAAGAGGTGGAAAGGGAAACCAGCATTATGCTACTGCTACCATGCAGGTACCAAAATATGCCCAGCCTGGCCAGCCGGCACAGGAACTGGAGGTGCAGCTGGAATTAAAGGTGATTGCAGACGTGGGACTTTTAGGTTTTCCAAATGTAGGAAAGTCCACCTTGCTTTCCAGAGTCAGCAATGCAAGACCGGAAATTGCAAATTATCACTTTACCACCTTAAGCCCTCATTTAGGTGTAGTGGATTTGGATGGATGTGACGGATTTGTCATTGCAGATATCCCGGGGCTTATTGAAGGTGCTTCTCAGGGTGTGGGGCTTGGACATCAGTTTTTGCGTCACATTGAGCGTACCAGAGTCTTAATTCACCTGGTAGATGCGGCATCCACAGAGGGAAGAGACCCTATTGACGATATTTATAAAATTAATAAAGAACTGGAAGCTTATGATCCGGAGCTTTCCAAACGCCCACAGGTCATTGCAGCAAACAAAATTGATGCCATTTATGAGGGGGATGAAGACCCTGTACAGAAAATCAGAGAGGAATTCGAACCTCAGGGCATTAAGGTTTTCGCCATTTCTGCAGTCAGTGGTAAAGGCTTAAAAGAATTGCTATATTATGTGAAGCAGCTTTTGGACTCTATTGAAAAAGAACCTGTAGTATTCCAGCAGGAATTCTTCCCGGAAGATATGCTGATTACCGAAAATCTTCCTTATACCGTAACCCAGGATACGGAAGATGAACATATCTTTATTATTGAAGGACCTAAGATTGAAAAAATGCTGGGTTATACCAATCTGGATTCTGAGAAGGGATTCTTGTTCTTCCAGAAATTCCTGAAAGAAAGCGGCATTTTAGCAGATTTAGAAAAAGCCGGAATCCAGGAAGGCGATACGGTCCGTATGTACGGATTTGATTTTGACTATTACAAGTAAACCATAGGAGAAAAACATGACAAGCAAACAAAGAGCGTATTTAAAAGGACTTGCTATGACCATGGAACCTATTTTTCAGATTGGTAAATCCAGCCTTACTCCTGAAAATACTGCTGCAGTGGCAGAGGCTCTGGAAGCAAGGGAACTGATTAAAATCAGTGTACTGCAGAATTGTATGGATGATCCCAGAGAAATCGCAGAGGTTCTGGCAGAACGTACACATTCTCAGGTAGTACAGGTCATTGGTAAAAAAATAGTTCTGTATAAGGAAGGCAAAGATAAGAAGAAAAAAATCTTCCTGCCATAATGGCAAAAGGTAGGGGTCATCATGGAAAAGAGAAAAAGAATCGGTATCATGGGTGGAACTTTTGACCCTATTCATATTGGACATTTGATTTTAGGAGAAACAGCGTACCAGCAGTTTCAGTTAGATAAAGTATTGTTTATGCCTGCCGGAAATCCTCCCCATAAGAGAAACCGGCAGGACAGAGCCAGTAATGTTCAGCGCACAGAAATGGTACGAAGAGCCATTTGGGGCAATTCTCATTTTGCTCTTTCTCTGGAGGAAATGGAAAAAGAAGGGCTTAGTTATACTTACGAAACTTTAGAACATTTAAAGGAAACACATCCTGATACAGATTATTATTTTATTCTGGGTGCAGACTCTCTATATGATTTTGAAAAATGGAAAGAACCTGGAAGAATCTTAAAAGCCTGTACGATTCTGGTAGCCACCAGAAATCACACCAGCTATGAGCGACTGGAAGCAGTTATGACACTGTTGGAGGAAAAATACGGAGGGCAGATTGAAAAGCTGGATTCTCTGAACATTGACATTTCCTCTAAACAGATTCGCTCCTGGATACTTCAGGGGCGTTCTCTGGCCTATTATGTGCCGGAGACAGTGATTTCTTATATTACGGAAAATAACATCTATAAGGATTGTGATAAGGATGAAATCAGAAATAGTAAAGTTTGAAAAAAAACTGAAAAAATACCTGGATAAAGAACGATTTGTCCATACCCAGGGTGTGATGTATACCGCGGCAGCACTGGCCATGGCTCATGGAGCAGATATGGAGAAGGCAAGGCTTGCCGGACTTCTTCATGACTGTGCCAAATGTATTCCCAACAAAAAGAAATGGAAGCTGTGCGACAAATATCATATTCTGCTTTCTGAGTGTGAGCAGCAAAATCCTTTTTTGATTCATGCAAAACTGGGTGTTGCTATTGCCAGGGAAAAATATGAGATTCAGGATGAAGAAATTCTCTCTGCTATCCGCTGGCATACTACAGGAAAGGACAATATGACAGATTTAGAGAAAATCGTTTATATTGCTGATTATATTGAGCCACAGAGGGATAAAGCCCCGAATCTGGAATGGATCCGTAAGGTTTCGTTTATGGATTTGAATGAAGGTATGTATTATATTTTAAAAGACAGCTTATCCTATTTAGGAAGAAGCGGAAGAACCATAGACCCTGCTACGGAAAAAGCATTTCACTATTATGAAACCATGCACCTTGCAAAAAGGGGAAAGGAGAAAAACAACCATGAATAGTAAAGAAATTGCACGTCTGGCTTGTGAAGCCATGGAAGATAAAAAAGCACAGGATATTAAAATCATTAATATTGAACAGGTATCTACACTTGCAGACTACTTTATTATTGCCAGTGGATCTAACCGCAACCAGGTACAGGCCATGGCAGATAATGTAGACGAAGTTCTGGGAAGAGCCGGAGTAGAGCCAAAACAGATGGAAGGCTATCAGAGTGCAAACTGGATTTTAATGGATTACAGAGATGTGGTGATTCATATTTTCGATGAAGAAAACCGTTTGTTCTATGATTTGGAACGTATCTGGAGAGATGGTTCTCTGGTAGAGCGGGAAAGTCTGAATTAAAATTTTTATATAGAGTGGGTTGCCATATCATGCATATGAAGAATATTGTTTATGTGGCAGCCCACTTTATTTTTTATTAAACTATCGCATAAAGCGGAAAACACCGATTACTTTTCCAAGAATTTGAAAAGACTGATCCGGTTCTACAATAATGGGATCCATAAAATCATTTTCCGGCTGAAGACGGATATGACCATTTTCTTTGTAAAAAGTTTTAACGGTTGCAGAATCATCTACCAGCGCAACTACTTTCTGACCATTCTCCGCAGTCTGAAGCTGTTCTACTACCACATAATCCCCTTCAAAGATACCTGCATTAATCATACTGTCTCCCTGAACAACCAGCATAAATGTTTTGTTATTAGGCATATATTCTGCCGGAATGGGGAAATAGCCTTCAATATTTTCTACCGCAAGCAATGGCTCACCGGCAGCTACTTTCCCAAGAATAGGAACGTTTACGGTTTCTCTCCGTACCAGATTAAAATTATCATCTACAATTTCAATGGCTCTTGGCTTCGTAGGGTCTCTGCGGATATATCCATTCTTCTCCAGGGTTTCCAGGTGAGAATGAACAGAAGACGTAGATTTTAAATCGACTGCCTCACAAATCTCCCGGACAGAAGGGGGAAAACCTCTGTTTAAAATTTCATTTTTCATATATTCTAAAATTTCAGATTGTTTTTGACTAATTTTGCCATATGTCATATCAGGTACCTCCGGTTTCTATGTACAGACTCCTGTACTGTTCTTGCTATGAACATTTATTTTAAATATCATATCATAAATCATCTTATAATGCAAACAAATATTCGGAATGTCTGTTCGCTTTAAAGCCGAAAATATGTTCGAAAAAGCATTGACAAACATTTGTTCTTGTAGTATTCTTGTTTTATTAAATAGAACAGATGTTCACGAACACATTTTCGCTTTATGTAAAGGAGGATTTCACTATGAAGAAGAAAACACAGGGGTTTGTCATTGTAACAGAATCCTATAAACAGGAAAGAAATATGCAAAAAACATCTACAGCAAAAAGAAGAAGTCTTTACTGTATAGCCGCATTGCTGACTGTCATCCTGGTTTTGGTTTTTAATACAGCCAATATTGCAAATGCAGGTACAAGAGAGGCGGAGCGCTATAAATATTTTACCAGTATTGAAGTACAGGCAGGAACCAGTTTATGGGATATTGCAGAAGAATATATGACAGAAGAATACGATTCTCCCCAAGAATATATTCAGGAAGTGAAAAATATCAATCACATGAATCAGGATTTGATTTACGAAGGCTCTTATTTATGTGTACCATATTATTCTTCTGAGAAAAAATAAGAAGGGGATTTCTTGTTTCCTGTCTTTCTCAATGGTAAAATATAGTGAGAATCAGGAAAAGAAAGGAAAACATATTTATGAATCGCAAGAAGGTTACTTCTACAGATGTGGCAAGAAAAGCAGGTGTTTCTCAATCCACTGTATCTATGATTTTAAATAAAAAGTACAATGTCTCATTTTCCAGGGAAACTGTGGAGCGGGTGGAATGTGCAGCAAAAGAGCTTGGATATGAAAATGAAAAGAAGCATTCTAAAACAAGAATCTCCATGAGGGGAACTATTTTTGTGATTTGTCCGAATCTTACCAATCCTTACTATTTTTCTCTGCTTCAGGGAATTGAAAAGACAGCACAAAAAAATAAATACGATGTTTTTTTGTGTAACACAAGAAGAAATTATCAGACAGAAGAAAAGTACCTGAGAAAAATTGAAAAATTAAATCCTTCGGGGATTATTTATACCTGTTCTCCCAGTTTTCCGGAAATTGTCCAGAAGCTGTCAGAAAAAATTCCAGTGGTACATATCGGAGAAAAGAACGCTGTACAAGGTATTGATACTGTGGAGCTGAATAGTGAGAAAATAGGGCATATGCTTGCTGAATATCTGCTGCGCCTTGGACATAAAAAAGTAGCTTTTTTATCGACGCCTCTTACAAAAAGACAATCTGCCAGAAGAGCCAGAATTAAAGGGTTTTGTCAGGCTTTTGAAGAAGCCGGATATGGAGACGGCGTTTATGTAAAAAGCCTTCCAAAGGAGGCAGATGTTCTTTTTCAGGAAATAGATATGGAATATAAAACAGGTTATGAACTAACCGGAAAAATTCTGTTGGAAGTTCCGGATTTAACCGCCATAGTAGGGAGTAATGATATGGTTGCTCTTGGGATACGGGATGCGCTTTTGCATCGCCATTATAAAATTCCGGAGGAAGTTTCTGTTTTAGGATGTGATAATTTATTAATTTCCGGAATACACGGAATTGACCTGACAACAGTAGAACATTTCACCGGAAAAAAAGGAGAAGATGCCTGCCAGGTTCTAATAGAAAAAATAGAGGAAAAGAAGCTGAAAAAGGGGAAGCAAACAGGAGAAATGATTCACCATATTGAATATGAACCACGTCTGGTTATACGTGGCAGTTCCGGATATCCTAAAAAGCTGTAGTATCGTAATTAATAGTTTAAAATATTAATAATACAGACTATCAATAATTTGAACACTTGTTTGACGAAGCCTATTTTCCATGTTATGGTTATCTCAAAATGTAGCTTATGGAAAGTACATAGAGGAGTGAAAGGAATATGGAAAAAATAGACTGGAACAATTATTTAAACAGAGATATTGTGTGTTCCTGTGGTAAAACACATTTTTGTGATATTGAAGAGATTGTTATTGAAGATCATGCCATTCAGCAGCTTCCAGGAATTCTTGCAAAACATGCTTATAAGAAACTCTGTGTGGTTTGTGATGAAAATACTCAGGAAGCGGCAGGGTTCCAGGTATATGAGGAACTTACAAAGGCTGGTTATACTTATAAAAAGATTGTATTCCCCTATAGGGAACTGATACCAGATGAAGAAGCACTGGTATTTTTGTTTTCCCAGATTCCAAATGATTGCGATTTGGTTCTTGCAGTGGGAAGCGGTACGATAAACGATCTTTGCAGATATGTCAGTTATAAAATGAAAATAGATTACTATATTGTTGGAACAGCACCTTCTATGGATGGTTACGCATCCAATGTATCACCTTTGATTATCCGACATTTAAAGACTACTTATGAAGCCAGACCGGCAAGAGTAATTATAGGGGACCTGGATGTAATGTCCCAGGCTCCCCTTTCTATGATTGCGGCAGGTGTAGGAGATATTATCGGAAAATATGTCTGTCTGGCGGACTGGCAGATGGCACACATGGTCAATGGAGAATACATTTGTCAGGAAATTATGAAGCTTGTGCGTCAGTCTATACAAAAAGTAGCAGACCATGCCAGGGCTGCCATTCAGAGAGACAAAGCAGCTATTTCTGCCATTATGGAAGGGCTGGTATTAAGTGGAATTGCTATGAGCTATATTGGTAATTCCAGACCGGCATCAGGAAGTGAACACCATATGTCTCATTATTGGGAAATGATGTTTCTGCTGGCAGAAACAGCGGATCCTCTGCATGGTACGAAGGTTGGTGTGGGTACTGTTTCGGCGCTTCGTTTATATGAAATGTTAAAAGAAAGCCAGGCTTCCCTGGAGTTTCTCCAGGCACCTCATTTTGAAAAAGAAGCGTGGCAAAAGCAGATTTTGGATGCTTATGGACCGGCCGCCTGTGGTGTCCTGAAGCTGGAAGAAGAGATTGGGAAAAATTCAGATGAAAAAGTGTCAAAAAGGCGCAAAACCTTTTTAGAACACCAGGAGGAGATTTGGAAGATAGTGGATGCATTACCTTCTTCCAAAGACATTCAGAAGCTTTTAGAGTCCATGAATGCGCCTTTTTCTCCGGCACAGCTTCAAGTTCCGAAAGAGGTGTTTCAAAAAGGTATCTACTTTGCAAAGGACTTACGAAATCGTTTTGGACTGCTTCAGATTTTATTTGATTTTGGTTTGCAGGAAACATTTAGCCAAAAATTAATAGACGAGTTTTATATCTGAATTTTTTAGATAAATTTGAAGAGTATACTTTTTTCTTGTAGAAAATTTCTGCGTATGATACACTAACTGTAAATGAAAAAATATTTCAAATGGGGGTTATGCTATTATGCACACATTAGAAAATGAATACCTGAAAATCAGTGTATGCGAAACAGGCGCAGAGCTTTATCACATTTATGACAAAGAAATGGAAAAAGAAGTGTTATGGTACGGAGATGAAGCCTATTGGGCAAGACGCTCTCCGTTACTGTTCCCAAATGTAGGACGCAACCACGAAAATCGTTGTCTTTACCAGGGACAGTATTATGATACAGTGCAGCATGGATTTACCAGAGATGCTGTGTTTACCTGTATAGATTCCGGAAAAGATTTTCTTACCTTCCAGCTTTGTGATACGGAAGAAACCAGAAATTATTTTCCCTTTGCTTTTCAGTTACTTGTAATTTATACCTTAAAAGAAAGAGAGTTGGAAGTCTGCTGGAAAGTGGAAAACCGGAATCAGGAAACCATGTATTTTACCATTGGCGGACATCCGGGCTTTAATGTTCCGATTTTAGAAAATACAAAGCAGACGGATTATAAACTTTTGTTCCAGCGCAAGGAAGCCCTGGAGTATCTTTTGGTTTACGGAAACACTGGAACTGCAGACAGCAGCACCAAATACCAGCTTCCGTTGGAACCTATCGGGGAGTATTATGGTTGTGACATTACTGAGCATATGTTTGACCATGATGCGCTGATTTTGGACAATAACCAAATTGACTGGGTGGGAATTGGCTATCCGGATGGAACGCCTTATATTACCATGGAATGTAAAGGATTTACCAACTTTGGCATCTGGAGTCTTCCAGGAGCGCCTTATGTATGTCTGGAGCCATGGATGGGAAGATGTGATGATTATGGTTTCCAGAAAGAAATTTCTGAGAAGCCGGATGTGATTTCCCTGGAAGCAGGTAAAACATTCTGCAAATCCTATTCTATAGGGGTACATAAAAAATAAAAAGAATTTTTATTTGCCCTTGACATTCTTTATCAGGATGTGGTATAAATTGTTTAACAAGCTAAACCATTGAAGGAGAGTAAGTACCTTTTTCATATGTGATACATATAAACGTCTGAATACAGAGAGCTGCCGGTGGTGGGAATGCAGCTTCAGAGAGAAGAGGGAATGGGCTCCTGAGGGCAGACAGAAGTGAGTATGAATGCCGGAGAAAAAACTTCGTTATCAAATTTAGCATGTGAAGCATGCGATGAGTGGGTACGCAAGTATCAAATTGGGTGGCACCGCAGGAGTTTTTGCTCTTGTCCCTGGAAACAGTTGTTTTTTAGGGACAAGGGCTTTTTTATTTGATAAGGAACTGTACCTGTCCCTGGAAGTTCAAAGGAAAGAAAGGAGACACAGTTATGTCAAATCAAAACAAAGAAATCCCTTACAAAATTTATTTAGAAGAAGCAGAGCTCCCAAAACAATGGTATAACGTAAGAGCGGATATGAAACATAAACCAGCGCCGCTTTTGAATCCGGATACTCTGCAGCCTATGACAGAAAAAGATTTAAGTGTTGTGTTCTGTGAGGAATTGGTAAAGCAGGAATTAGACAATACCACTCCTTACATTGATATTCCGGATGAAATCAGGAATTTTTACAAAATGTATCGTCCTGCGCCTCTGGTACGTGCATATTGTCTGGAAGAGAAGTTACAGACACCTGCCAAAATTTACTATAAGTTTGAGGGAAATAATACCAGCGGAAGTCATAAACTAAATTCTGCTATTGCGCAGGCTTATTATGCCAAGAAGCAGGGATTAAAGGGTGTTACAACAGAAACCGGAGCAGGACAGTGGGGAACAGCGCTTTCTATGGCATGTTCTTATCTGGGGCTGGATTGTCAGGTTTATATGGTAAAATGCTCCTATGAGCAGAAACCCTTCCGCCGGGAAGTTATGAGAACCTATGGAGCATCCGTTACCCCGTCACCTTCTGATACTACAGAAATAGGAAGAAAAATTTTGAAGGAACATCCTGGTACTTCTGGAAGTTTGGGATGCGCTATTTCTGAGGCAGTAGAACGGGCTACACAGCAGGAAGGTTATCGTTATGTACTTGGAAGCGTATTAAATCAGGTACTTCTGCATCAGACCATCATAGGATTGGAAACGAAAACAGCCTTAGACAAATATGGTATTCAGCCGGATATGATTATTGGATGTGCCGGAGGAGGTTCCAATCTTGGCGGCTTGATTTCTCCATTTATGGGGGAGAAACTAAGAGGAGAAAAAGATTATCAGATTATTGCTGTAGAGCCTGCTTCCTGTCCAAGCTTTACAAGAGGAAAATTTGTCTATGATTTCTGTGATACCGGAATGGTAACACCATTGCAGAAAATGTATACCTTGGGAAGTGGATTTATTCCTTCTGCCAACCATGCCGGAGGTCTCCGTTATCATGGTATGAGTTCTATTTTATCACAGCTTTACCATGATGGTCTGATGGAAGCACGCTCTGTAGAACAGACTTCCGTATTTGAAGCAGCGGTACAGTTTGCGCGGGTGGAGGGAATCCTTCCTGCACCGGAAAGTGCTCATGCAATCAGAGTAGCTATGGATGAAGCCTTAAAATGCAAGGAAACAGGTGAGGAAAAAACCATTGTGTTCGGTCTTACAGGAACTGGCTATTTTGATATGTATGCTTATGAAAAATTCAATAATGGTCAGATGTCTGATTACATTCCTACAGAGGAAGATTTAGCTGCCGGCTTTGCAGGCATTCCTAAATTTCCGGGAAATGAAATTTAAAACATAATAGAAACAGGGAGATGTTGCATGGAATCATATTTTGATATGTATTTCATGCAACATCTTCTTGTTTTTTTGCATTCCCTTTGCTATAATGAAAGACCGCCTGAAACTGGAAGGTGCTGTTCAGGGATGGGGACAAGCGCCTGATTCAGATTTTAAGTGAAAAAATTTGAGAAAAGTGAGGTAAGAATATGGAAAAACATCTAAGAGAACAAGAACAGGAGAAAGCCCATCTGGCGCAATGCCTGGAAATCATTCAGGAGAATATCCGCCTGTATGAAGACAAAGAAAGCCGCTACAAAAAAGAAGTCACAGAGCTTTTTCAGGCTGTAAAAAAAGGAGAAGGTGATTCCTATGGTATGTTGATTGCCGGAAGAAATATTCTGGAACATACACAGAATTCCCTTCGTAAAAACAGGGCAGCGTTTCAGAAGGCTTATTTCGGAAGAGTAGATTATCAGGATGAAACTTATGGCGTTTCAGAAAGCCTGTATATCGGCAAAAACGGAATTACCCAAAACTCCAATGATGTGATAATTGTAGACTGGAGAGCGCCTGTTTCCAGTGTATATTATGAAAATGAATTAGGACGGGGGCATTATGATGTGCCTGGAAGCCAACCAGTGGAAATTACGTTACATAAAAAGAGAACCTATGACATCCAGGGAAAGGATTTGTTGGGTTTTTATGATGATGATGTAGCTGCCAATGACGACTTGCTGGTAAAATATTTATCTCAAAATAAAGAGGCCGTGCTGGGAGACATCATTGCCACCATTCAAAAGGAACAAAATGAGATTATCCGGGATACACCTTTTAAGAATATTATTGTTCAGGGCGTTGCCGGAAGCGGGAAAACCACAGTGGCGCTGCATAGAATTTCTTATGTGCTGTATAACTATGAAGAAAAATACAAACCTTCGGAATTTTGTATTGTAGGAAGCAGTGATATGCTGTTAAACTATATTAGCAGCGGTTTACCGGAACTGGATGTCTCCCATGTAAGACAGATGCGCATGGACGTGTTTCTGCCTTATCTTATGGGAAAATCCTGGAAAAAGAAATATCAGATTATCCCTGAAGATATCATGGCTTTCGTAAAGAGCAAACTATCCTTTATATGTGCTTTGGATGAATTTCTGGATATGTGGAAACAGCGTTATCTATCCTTAAACACCATAAAAGATGCAGAACTTGGAATCTTACTGTCAGAAGAGAATATGAAAGAAACCAGAAAGAGAAATCCTCAGCTTTCTCTGTTACAACTGGAAAAACTCTTAAATACCAGAATTGCTTCCAGAATTAAATTTCTCTGTACAGAAAAAGAGGAACATTATAAAAAGCAGAAGCTGCAGGAATATAAGAAGTATTTTGATTCTGCAAAACACAAATGGACGGAAGTACAGATTTACCAGGAATTTCTTCTCTGGTTTGTGGAAAAGAATGGGCTGGAAAAAAGTCAATGGAAAGGAACCTTGGAGCATGTAAGCAAGGGAGCCTTTGATTTATATGATACTGCAGCTTTATGTTTAATCTGGAAACGGATTTTAAAGAAAAAAGATACAGACGAATTCAGTCAGATTGTTATTGATGAAGCCCAGGATTTTGGCGTCATGATTTATTATGTGATGAAACAGATTTTAGACACCTGTTATTTTACCATTATGGGTGATGTTTCCCAGAATATCCGTTATGAAACCGGTATGAATGACTGGGAAGATTTGAAAAAAGTCTTATTTCAAAAAGAACAGGACAGTTTTTATCTTTTGGCAAAGAGTTACCGAAATACCATTGAAATTTCAGAATGTGCCGGAAAAGTACTGGAAAAGGCTTCCCAGGGAAGTTATAAAATCCAGCCTGTGATTCGTCATGGACAAGAAGTACAGGTACATATACAAAAGGGAGAAGCGCTGAAGCAGTTGCTCAAAGCTACGGTAGCAAAAGTACAGAAACAGGGATTTGAAACTATTGCTGTGGTTTGCAGAACAAAAGAGGAGACAAGGGAAGTAAAAGAAATCCTTGAAATTCAGGAGGAAACAGAGGATTTTCACAATGGAGTCATGGTGCTTCCGGTAACGCTTACCAAGGGTTTGGAATTTGATGCAGTCATTCTCTGGAAAGCAGATGAGGAACATTACGGTGAAAATCCAAAAGAAGCAAAACTTCTTTATGTTGCCATTACCAGGGCTTTGCACCAGTTGTATTTCCTGGGAGATAAGCCGCTGAGCGGACTGTTAAAGGATGGAATACCAAAGAGGTGATTGTTATGAAACAGATTTTATTATTGGAAGATGATGAGGGCTTGAACAGGGGAATTTCATTGAAGCTGAAAAAAGAAGGATATCAGGTTTTTTCCGCCTTTACCATAAAAGAGGCAGAGGAATTTTTAGAACAAGAATCCATTGATTTACTCATCAGTGATATTTCCCTTCCAGATGGGAATGGTATGGATTTTTGCAGAAAAGCAAGACAGTACAGTAATCTTTATATTATTTTTCTCTCAGCTCTTGACCAGGAAGTGGATATTGTCAATGGATATGATTGCGGAGCAGATGACTATATGACAAAGCCTTTTAGCCTGCTGGTATTGATTTCAAAGGTCAATGCATGTATGCGGAGAGCTTCTGTAAAACAGGAAGGGCAGCTTCTTATTTCACAGGATATCCAGGTTCAGCGCAATACCATGCAGGTCTATCAAAAGGGAGAGCCTGTGATTTTAAGCAAAAAGGAATTGCAGCTTTTAATATATCTCATGGAAAATGCCGGGAGAATCGTAACCAAAGAACAGATTTTAGAGCATGTCTGGGATATGGATGGACAGTTTGTGGAAGAAAATACGGTTACTGTGAATATCAGCAGACTGAAAAGCAAATTACAGACCAAAGCCATTGAAAATGTGAGAGGACTGGGCTATTTATGGACAGAAAAGGTAAGAAAAGAATAAACCTCCCCTTTTGGACTGCTCTGCTCCTGGTACTCCTTATGGCTGCAACAGCCGGTTTTTATTTAAACCAACGGTTCCAGGCAAATTTGAGAACAGCAGCGGCGTTGGCCCTTAAAGTACCACAGGCAGAAGGTGTTTTGATTGGAATGCAGGAAAAAGGATATGCCAATTTCCCGGAAGAAAAAGAGATTGAGGAAAAAGCATTACAAATAGAGGAAACCTACGGATATTCCCCTTTTTCCACCAGTGAAAGCAACAGTTTTTTCCTCTTTCTTGTAATAGAAATATTCCTGACAGCAGGCCTGTGCGCATGCATCTTTTTCTCACGCAGTTTTTACCACAGGAAAAGGGAAGAACATCATCAGAAGGCTCTGAAAATTTTGCTGGATAACATTCATGCTTATACGCTGGGAGATTATGAAACCAGCCATTTTCTCATTGAGGATGAGCCTGAATTGGAACAATTACAAAAAGAACTTGATAAAATGGGAACTGCTATGTTTCGCCTTACCAGACGTCTGGAAGAAGAGGAGCAGAATACGAAAACTTTGATTTCCGATATATCTCATCAGTTAAAAACACCTCTGGCTGCATTAAAAATAAATTATGAATTGCAGGAAGAAGAAAGTCTGAGCCTGGAAGAGCGAAAAGAATTTCAAAATCAGGGGAAAAAAGATCTGGAAAAGCTGGAAAATCTCATGGCGCTGTTTTTTCAGATGTCCAGGCTGGAAAATCATATGATTCATTTACAGATTCAAAAAAGAGATATCAGAGAAACTATTCTGGAAGCCGTAAATACTGTTATTATGAAAGCAGTTGAAAAAAATATAGAAGTTTCTGTAGATGTGGCAACGTGTATGGTATTCCATGATTTTCGCTGGACTTCAGAAGCGCTCATAAATCTTTTGGACAATGCCATCAAATATTCACCTTCTGAAAGTACCATAAAAATCCGGTTACAGAAATTAACCACTTATGCCTTAATTGATATTATGGATCAGGGCATAGGAGTAAAAAAAGAGGAACGGCATCAAATTTTCCAACGCTTTTACAGAGGAGAACAGGCAAAGGAAATGCAAAGAGATGGCGTTGGTATTGGGCTGTATCTGGCAAGAGAAATCATAGAACAACAACAGGGGACAATTACCCTGAAAGACAATCCTTTACACAAAGGCTGCTGTGTTCAGGTGATGCTTCCTTTATGTATTACAAAACTGTAAGATTCCTGTCAGCCATTTGCAAGAATTCTATTGTACAATCATGCTAAACAATAAGGAACAACAGAAGGGAGCAAACTTTATGAAGCCAATGGTTGAAGTAAAAAACTTAAAAAAATACTATGGTAAAGGCGAAAACCTGGTAAAAGCCGTGGATCATACTAATTTAGTCATAGAAAAAGGAAAATTCACAGCTATTGTAGGACGTTCCGGGTCCGGTAAATCTACCTTATTACATTTAATCGGTGGGCTGGACAGACCAGATGAGGGAACAGTACTTATTGACGGTAAGGATATTTTTCAATTAAAAGATGAACAGCTGGCTGTTTTCAGACGCCAGAAGATTGGATTTATTTTTCAGGATTTTAATTTAATTCCATCTCTCAATGTCTGGGAAAACATTGTACTTCCTATAGGCTTAGACCATCAAAAGGTTGACCATAATTATGTTATGGAAATCGTAGATACGATTGGAATCAGAGCTAAATTAAAAACGCTTCCAAACGCATTATCCGGAGGGCAGAAGCAGCGCGTTGCCATTGCCAGAGCGCTGGCTTCCCGTCCATCGGTGATTCTCGCCGATGAACCAACCGGAAACCTTGATTCACATACAGAATTAGAAGTCATTGCACTTTTAAAATCCTGTGTTCAAAAATACGGACAAACTCTGGTGATGATTACGCATGATGAGACCATTGCTCAAATGGCAGATTGTGTGGTAGTGATTGAAGATGGCAAGGTGGTGACACAGGCATGAAAACCGTAACCAAAACAGCGTTGGCCAATATTCGTTTAAATCGAAGCAAAAATATTCTCATAGGGATTGCAATCAGTCTGACCACCTTATTACTTTTTTTAATTCCAAGTATTGGATTCGGGATGATGGATATTCAATATGAGGCAATCAACCGGATTTATCCCACCTATCATGGGATGTATCAAAAAGTTCCTACAGAAACAGTAGAAAAAATAAAAGCAGTGAAAGAAATTGAGAAGGCAGGGCTGCGGTGTGATCCGGGAATGATTCCCAATGATGAGTACACTATCTATATGACCAGTGTGGACAAAACCTGTGCAGAATTTATGCGCTTTGAACCATCAGAAGGTCATTTCCCTGAGAAATCAGATGAAATTCTGGTTTCCCAAGGTCTGCTAAAAGCCATGAGGCTGGAAGGGAAAAAAGTGGGAGATACCATTACCCTTCCTTATCAGATTCAAAAGAAAGACGGACTGGATTTTCGCAAAGAAAAAACATTTGTTATTTGCGGTATGTCCAGTGACAGCGAAGCAAACGAAGAGGCAAAACAATATACAGCCTGTGTTTCTGACGCCTTTGTAAAAGAAGAGTTATCAGAGGCAGAACTCACTTATGATGTATATTTCCGATTACCGGCCAACAGTCATACCAGCATGGATGCCATAAAAGCAAACATGGAGGAAATTGGAGAAAGCCTGGGAATTCCGAAAGATTATATTATTTCCAATGATGATTATCTTGGAGCAAATTATGTAGATCCTATGATGAATATGGCTATTGTAGTGATTATGCTGATTGTTGTGTTTGCCGGTATGATTACTTTATACAGCATTTATTATATTTCTATGATTCAAAGAGTACAGGAATATGGAAGGCTGAAAGCCATTGGCGCTACGAAACACCAGATTCGTCAGATTGTGTTGCGGGAAGGTTTCCTGGTTGCTTCCGTTGCAGTACCTTTTGGCTTACTTCTTGGAACCTTGCTCTTGCAAAAGTCATTCCAGATTCTTGTATATTTCCTGGAGTTTGAAGCTGATGATATACAAAATCAAATGACAATCCAGCTTATTCGGAATCAGGAAGTTTCCTGCTTTTATCCATGGCTTTATATTTTAACAGTTATGGCTGCCTTTCTAACTGTTTATCTTTCTCTTTTAAAGCCCATGAGTATTGCAGCTAAAATCTCACCCATAGAAGCGCTTCGCTACAACGGAGAAAGCACTTCATCAAAAGGGACTCGAAAAGGCTATGAGTTTCTCACTTTATTCCGTCTGACAAAGTCCAATCTTTTGAGAAACAAAAAGAGAACCTTACTCACCGTTTTTTCCATAGGAATCACAGGAATTTTCTTTGTGGCAGTGTCAACAGTCTTATCCTGTGCAAATCCAAAAGAAGCTGCAAATATGAGCATTGAAGGAGAATATGAGGTTTCAGTGATTACGGAAGCCGGAAACAAGGAACATCCGGAGCTGGAATGGAATCAGGTAATGCAGAACAATCCTCTGACAGATAAAGTAATAGAACAGTTTTCCAATCTGGATGGAGTTAAAAAAGTTGAACCTTTTTCTTATATAGCAATGTCAAATGAAGATTTTCTGGAAGGGGAAAATGATGCGAATCTTACCGGAATGCCTGAGACCTATGCAAAGAAACTGGAGGACGGTCTGGTTGAAGGGCATATTACCTATGAGGAAATGAAAAACAGCAACAAAGTGATTTTAAATGCAGATCTTCTACACTGGTATCCTGATTTATCCGTAGGAGATAATCTGGATTTTCAATATATGGACGGTGATGTCAAAAAAGAAGTTACCTTGGAAATTGCGGCTATCGGGAACTATCCTGTTTCTCTTGTGGATTTTGCAGATTTTATTACTGCCCAGGAATTTGTAGAACAATTATCTCAAAATAATTGCTATGACCATCTTGCTGTTTTTAGTGAAGAGAAACATAATGCAGCGCTAGAAAAACAAATTGAAGAACTCTGTCAGCAGACAGGAGGTCTGGAACTTACCAGAACCTGGCAGTCTGAATATATTACGTGGAAACAGGGAATATCTTTTGTTTCCACTGGATGTTATCTGTTTCTGGGAGTGTTAGGTCTTATCTGCATTATGAACCTGATTAATACCATGATTAACAGTATTCACATGCGGAAAAAAGAGCTTGGTATCATGCAGGCCATTGGTCTTTCAGAAAAACAGTTAATCCGTATGCTGCATTTAGAAAGCTTATTCTATACTGCCGGAGCAGTTTTATGTTCTGTAGGAATTGGCAGTGTGGCAGGATATCTGATTTTTCTCTATGCAAAGGAAACAAAGATGTTCAATATTACATATTATCATTATCCTGTAACAGCCGTAATCGGAATTGTACTTGCCATGGCTTTACTTCAACTGCTGTTAGTTACTGTAATTGGAAAATCCATGAAAAGGGAATCTCTTATGGACAGAATCCGGTTTAGTGAGTAAAAACAAGATATGTTTCCCTGTCAATCATGATAGATACTTTAATCATAACCACCCGTCCAGCGGGTGGTTTGCTCTAGGGCTATAAGCCCTTGTTGCTAGGCCAGCGTCTCAAGGCGCTGACTTTCTCTTGACTCGTCGCAACCCCTTAAGGGGTATTGTTACTACTTGACATTAACCCTTAAAAGGGTCTTCATATTCTTTTACACTTAATTTATCCATTGCAATATCATGCTTTTCCTGTTCCTGGATATATTTTTTTATTGTTGCCTCATTTAATCCGACTGTACTAACATATGAATATGGTCTGGCATCAGATGTCCTTCAATTATTTCAACACCTTTATAACTACACAATTGTTTTATAATATCTCTGATGTCTGCCTTGTATTGCTTATAAATTACTTTTCGTCTATACTTTGGTGTGAAGAGTCGGGTAAGGAATAGGCATTACTACCCATTCCTCCCCTAAGAACGGAACATGCGGCTTTCACCGCATTCCGCTCACGCATCTATAACGCATAGTATCCACTAAGCGCAGCTGTACTTGAGAGATAAGCTGTTTCTTTATCCTTTTTGTGTTGTTTTCTTCTATGCTCAAAGTATTCACCGTCAAGAAATGGGTTCTTTTTTAAGTCTAGTGACCGGATTCTGACTATCGGCATGTCCATCATCTGGTATAGGATTGCTTTATCCGTCCTGAATGACCACTCCCGATTTCCCTTGGGATGCCAGTATCTGTTCTTAATCCATTTCTTTCCCTTTCGGGGATGCCTTCTCTTTGCCCATTTCCACAACATTTCCCACAGCCTGTGGTCAATTGCCTTATACCCCATTTGATAGACACATAGAACGAGTGGTATAATCTATCCAGAAAGTCAGGAGGATGAATTATGGCACAGACGTACAGTATCGAATTCAAGGAAGAGGCATGTAAACGTGTACAGTCGGGGATACCGGCGGCACAGGTAGCAAGGGAACTCGGAATCAATGTAAATACCCTATACACATGGATGTCCCGGTTTAAAGAACATCCGGCACAGCCCTTTGTAGGCAGCGGCAATCTCCATCAAAAAGATGCTGAACTGCGGGCACTAAAAAAGCGGATCAAAGATTTGGAAGAAGAAAATGAATTCCTAAAAAAAGCAAGCGCCTTCTTTGCAAAGAACCTGAAGTGATCCGTTACCTTTATATGGAGCAGCACCGCTCCCAATATCGGATCGCAAAGATGGCGCAGTGGCTTCAGGTTTCAAAAAGCGGTTATTATGCGTGGCGGAAGCGCTCCAAAAACCGACGATGTGCAGAGAATGAATCTTTACTGAAAGAGATTATCCGAATCCATGAGGAGTCGCGAGGCACTTATGGCACCAGAAAGATAACCCATGAAATAAACCGGAAATCAGAAAAACCGGTCAACCACAAGCGTATAGAGCGCATCATGCGTGAAAACGGTATACAGTCAAAAAGTCACAGAAAATATAAAGCGACAACAAATTCCGGTCATAACCTTCCGGTGGCGGAAAATATCCTGAACCGGAATTTTACGGCAGACAGACCCGGACAGAAAATGGTAAGCGATATTACGTACATCCCGACAGATGAAGGCTGGCTGTACCTTGCAGGGGTTATGGATCTTTGCGGAGATAAGATAGTCGGGATATCGATGGATGGGCGTATGACGAAGGAGCTTGTGATATCCGCGCTTAAGGATGCAATCAGCCATACGAAAACTACAGCCAGATGTATCCTGCATTCCGACAGGGGAAGTCAGTACTGTTCACAGGAATATCAGAAGCTTGCCAAAGCCCATGGTTTTATCAGTAGCATGAGCCGCAAAGGGAACTGCTGGGACAATGCGCCGATGGAGAGCTTCTGGGGGAAGCTTAAGCAGGAGTGGCTGAATGAACAGCATTTCCATACCCGGGAGGAAGCGAAAGCGGCAGTATTTGAATATATATGGATATTTTATAACCGCAAACGGATCCATGAAGCAAACGGATATCTGACGCCGGAGGAGTACTATCAAAAACATGAGAAGGATTTGAAAGCAGCATAGCTTATTTTGAGCCAAAACCCACACAGGCACAGCAGGCCTAGAAAAGAGTATCCTGCCAGCCTGAATGGATAAAAAAATGAGGAAAATCAAGAAAAACTAAGAACAGGATAGAATTCTTTCG